>JAABUS010002450.1_pt1 | contig 35090 bp, 39 predicted proteins | sample 5560161 | NCBI WGS metagenome assembly JAABUS01 (sample SAMN10711885, study PRJNA513376) | rock metagenome | isolation source: Antarctica rocks | place: Antarctica: Victoria Land, Trio Nunatak nord | collected 2016-01-04 | reverse complement strand
CCCTCGGCCTCCCACTTGATCCGGCCGCCATCCATCACCCGCACGTTGTCGTGTCCGAAGAGCCGGAATACCCACAGAGCGTAGGTAGCCCACCAGTTGTTCTTGTCGCCGTAGAAAACAACCGTCGCATCCGCCGTGATCCCCTTCTCGCCCATCAGACTAGCGAAGTGCTCGGGGTCTAGGTAGTCGCGCATCAGGGGGTCGTTCAGGTCTTCTACCCAGTCGACCTTGACCGCGTTCGGTACGTGTCCGATGTCGTAGAGGAGTACATCCTCGTCCCTCTACACGATCCTGATGCTCTCGTCGTTCAGGTGCTCCGCTACCCAGTCGGTCGTAACCAACGCCTCCGGGTGTGCGTAGCCTTTCTCTGCTATCTGCTGTTCGGCCTGCGTCATGTCTCGTCTCCTTTTTTCTCGTCCGGTCCTGTTCTTGACCGTGGGCGGGCGAGAGGTTCTGGGTCCCGCGCCCCACCGGTACGGTTAGCTCTTGTTTGCCGCCTCGATCTCCTCCAGGTATCCCTTCATTTGCTTGATCTGGGACGACTGCTCGTCGCGGATCTTCCGGGCGAGGTCCCTGATCTCGGGATGATCCGCCTCCTTTAGCGCCTTCTCGGACATGTCCACGGCCATCTGGTGGTGCGGGATCATCATCTCCAGGAACATCTCGTCGGTCGTGTCATCACCCATCATCTGCCGCATCGAGCCGCCCATCATCTGTTCCATCTGACCGTCACCCATCATCTTGTCCATCGTGCCGGCTGGCATCCCGGAGGTCTGGTTGGCGTCGGGGTACCATTTCTTACGGAAACCCTTCATCTGATCTATCTGCTCGGACTGGTTCTTCTGTATGTCGGCGGCGAGCTTACGCAGCTCGGGACGCTTCGAGTCGGAGATCATTTGCTCGGAGGACATGATCGCACCCTCGTGGTGCATGGTCATCTGGTCGATGAACTGAAGGTCGAACGGCTTCTCTTTATCGAATGAGTCCATCATGCTGCCGTCGTCCCTGCCCCCGCCGCCCATCATGGAGCCCATGTCGCCCTGGCCCATCATGGACGGCATCGTCGTGCCCATGCCGTCGTCCCGACCATCCATTACGCCGCCGCTCATCATCGAGTTTATCTGGCTGGTCGCGTAGGCCGTCCCGGCACCCGCCGCGAGCAAAACAGCGAGTGCCAGACCGGCTATCAGGTATCTCGCCTTACGCATCTCTAGACACCGCCTCTCGTCGAGCTTCTCTCGCCCTTGAGGACTTCGAGGGACCTCTCGTACTCCTCGGCGTCCATCTCGCCCTGGGCGAAGCGCTTCCGCAGTATCTCCTCGGCATCATCTTCACGGGTGCCGGGATCTTGGCCACTCCGGCTGGGGAAGAGCCGGATCAGGAGCCAGGCTATCAGGAGTAGAAGCCCGCCCCACAAGAGCAGCGGCACCAGCATCCAGAGCCATCCGGATCCGCCCATCATGTCCTGCATCATCTCGCGTTCTCCTTCTTTTAGCTTTTCCTACGTTTGTAGTGTAGGAGCTTGATCTCAAGGAGATGTCTACGGGAGATCAAGATTGGATCAAGATCGTTGGGTCAAGATCCGGCGCGATGTTACCGGCCCGCGACCGGCAACGTGAACGAGAATGTTGCTCCTTTTCCCGCTCCCGCGCTCTCGACGGTTATGCTCCCGCCCATCGTCTCGATGAGCGCCCTGGAGATCGCGAGCCCAAGCCCGGAGCCGCCGCCCTCCCTGGAGCGTGACTTCTCCGCCCGGTAGAACCTCTCAAAGACGTGCGGCAGATGCTCGGGAGGTATACCATCTCCAGTGTCCCTGACCCTGAAGATGACTCCGCTGTCCCGCGTTCCGGCCTCCACGGTTACCCGGCCCGCCGGGGTGTGGCGCAAGGCGTTGCCCAGCAGGTTGGTCAGGACCTGGACCACCCGGTCGCTATCAGCCGAGACCGCCGGTAAATTCTCGGACAACGCGCTCTTCAACTCCACGCCTTTCTCGCTATAGAGCGGGAGCATGCGACCGGTAGCGGCTCGAACGATCTCTTCGGGAGAGATGGAGGCCATTTTGAGGTCGAGTTGGCCGGCCTCGGCACTTGAGAGTTGTCTCAAGTCGTCCACGATCCTGCGCATCCTCTCGGCCTCTTCGTAGAGAATCGCCCAGGTCTCCTCGGATGGCTCTATGACCCCTGCCATCAGCCCCTCCATGTAGCCGCTTAGGGTAGAGAGCGGCGTGCGCAGCTCGTGGGAGACGTCCCCGATCAACTCCAGTCTCTTCTTCTCTGCTTCCTCCAGGGAGGCCGCCATGGAGTTAAAGCTTTTCGAGAGCGTTCCCAACTCGTCTTCCTGGCCGACGGACACGCGCTCGCCGTAGCGCCCGGCGGAGATGCGGCGGGTCGCAGCCGTCATGCGGTGCAGGGGCCCGACGATCCTCCGGGAGACGACGAGGCTTGAGGCGGCAGCCGCGACCGCCGCCACCACCCCCGCCACTAGTAGCGAGTAGAGGAGCGTCAATCCGAAAGCCCGGTCAACCGAATCCATCATCCCGGACATCTGTCCCGGCTGCATCATCCCGGTCATACCCTCCATCATGCCGCTCATCAGGCTGCCGAAGATGACCGGCGCTATTAAGTAGAGGGCTGTGAGCAACGTGAAGGCCACGGCCAGGGCTACCAGGAAGTGGGAGACGAAGAGCTTGGCCCCGAGGCTCCGGCCTATGCTCCGTAGGAGTTTCATCGCTCCTCGAACTTGTAGCCCACGCCGCGCACCGTCCTTATGCGGCTGTTGCCCGCTTCCTTCTGCGTGGCGTTCAGTTTTTTTCGGAGGTTGGCGATGTGCACGTCCACCACGTGGTCGTCGCCGAAGTAGTCCTCCCCCCACACTCGCTCGAGGAGGCGCCGCCGCCCGAAGACGAGACCGGGCCTGGAGGCCAGGGCAAGTAGGAGATCGAACTCGAGGGCTGTGAGCGGCACCTCCTCACCCCCAATCCTCACCTCGCGGCGGGCAGGGTCTATCGTCAGCCCACCGAACCTCAAGGGCGGTTCCTCTTCCTCCGGCGCCCCGCGGCTGTTGCCGCGGGGCCTGCGCAGCATCGCCCTTATGCGAGCCACCAACTCCCCAGGAGAAAAAGGCTTCGTCATATAGTCGTCGGCGCCGATGGAGAGCCCCACGATCCGGTCCATCTCCTCGGTGCGGGCCGTGAGCATGACCACGTAGGCGTCCGAAAACCTGCGCAGCTCGCGCAAGACTCCAACCCCGTCGAGCTTCGGAAGCATCCAGTCCAGGACCACCACGTCTGGGTTCGCCCGGCGCGCTACCTCCAGCGCGCCGGGGCCGTCGAGGGCTTCGTGTACAACGAAGCCCTCCCGCCCCAGGTACTCTCGGAGCAGCCTAACCAGGTTCCTGTCGTCTTCCACCACCAGGACCCGAACGCTCGGGTCGCTCGTCCCTCCCGGCATCACTCGCCCGGCGGGAAGTCGTAGGAGGCCGGGGGCTTGGTTTTCATCTTGCCGATCACCAGCGCGATCTCCTCGTGGGACTTGATCGGGACGTTGCGGGGATCCCCTTCGTAGCGCTTACCATTCACGTAGACGCGCAGCGGCTCCGATCGGTTGACGTCGAACGAGAGGATCTTCGTCTTTGAAAGTGGCGCTCCCCAGATATCGAAGAAGTCACCCAGAGCGTACGTTCGCCGCACGGGGGACTCGACGTGTATTACGGCGCTCTTGTCGTGGGTGTGTAGCCAGTAGAGGCACCCCCCGGGTACGCCTATGTTAGGGGGAACCACAACCTTCTTGCCGTCGACGAGCACGTCGAGGTGAGAGTGGATGTGGAATTGCAGGCTCTCTTGCGTCGCACACTTTATGCCGTCTACCGGCTTGCCGGTTGCTCCGTTGTTACCGAAGTTCGCCTGAGGCTCTAGGGGGTCGGGGCGCGAGAGCCAGGCCAGGACTCCGATGATCGCGGCCACCGCCACGACCACCGCTACCGCTATGGTCCCAAGTCCGATCGATCCAGCGCCAGCCGCGTTTCGGCGTCTTACCGGACCGCGGTTACCCGCACCGCGGTTCGAGCCTCGGCCGTCTTTTCTGCTCATGGTTGTTGTTTACCTCCTCTTTGAAAGCCCGCCAACCGATTCGTGCAGGGAGGTGAGCGTCGCCGGCTGCGAGGCTTTTAGGGGTCATTACTCCTGGCAGAACGTGAGGAGGTTCCGGGGAGGGAGTGGATCGGGAGTGAGGTAAAGTTGCGGGGGTCGCGCCTGATCGGCGGCCCGGCGCACGCCGAATACGGCGAAGGCGAAAGCCGCTACCGAAGCGGCGAGAATCGCTCCCACCGCACAGACCGCCTCGCATGCGACCGAGGCCGCGTGCGAGGCTTGAGTACACGCGCCCATCCCGCATCCCCCACCAGCCAGGTACGGGTGGAGCGATACGAAGGCGGCGACGATGATCGCCAGCGCAACAAGATATGTGTGGCGCAAACCCAAGGCCTACAGATTATTTCACAAACGGTGAAGTGAGGCGGCCGGTTGTCCTTTTTTGGAAGAGGAGGTCGGCCGACGGTGCCGGTCTTCCTTCGCCGTGAGACCGGGGCGAGAAGGCACAGCCCGAGGACCCTGGCCACCCCTCGCCAGCCTGTACCGTCATCGTGATTATTCCGCGTCATGCTCGGTTAGACCTACGGTCGCCTCAATCCTCATCGTCATCCTCTTCCCCTTCCCACGCTTCGCGGCCTTCCTGGATCGCGACCACGGCGATCCCGAGCACGACGACGGGGTCCAACCACCGGACGCCGAAGAGGGTGTCGGCGAGTAGTCCTACCAGGACTGCTAAGGCGAGGTATGCACAAGTAGGTTCTGGGTCCCTTCCCCGGACGTGGCGCGCGAGCCGAGCGCGTCGCCGAGGCGCTTCTTGGCCAGCCCGAGCGGGATCATGGTGATTATGGCGCCAACCGACAGAGCGATGCCGACGTAGCTGGTGGAGGGGTGCGCGCCGCCTACGAGGTTGCGTACGGCCTCCACGGCGACGTAGGGGGCCAGCAGGAAAAAGCTTACGGCAACTAGCTTCTGAGCGCGGCGCTCGGCGGTCTCGGAGAGGGTACGCTTGCCCGTGAAGCGCCAGACGATGACGATGCTGGCGATGGCCTCTATCCCTGAGTCGATGCCGAAGCCGATGAGCGCTATGGAGCCCGCCACGATCCCGAACACGATCCCGACCGCGCCCTCGATGCCGAGCCAACCGAGGGTCAGCCACGACAGTAGCTTGGCCCGCCGCGTCAACGCCAGCCAACGGGCGTCGTGCGCCCGAGGGGCGTTCACGGCGCCTCCCCGCTGCGTTCCCCGTCGAGGGGGTCGAGCGGTCCCCACCCGCGCTCGGTCAGAGAGTAGAAGACGAGCTCGTGGCGGCGGGACCGGGCCATACCATCCGCCCGCAGCACCCTCAGGTCGTTAGAGACGTCGGCGTCGTACGGCCCCTCGACGGCGTTCCGGGTGATCGTGAACCGCTCCAGGAGCAGACCGCGGCGGTGGAGCTCCTCCCGGCGGGAGGACGTTGCGGCGCTCACCGCCGCGCTCTCCCCTTACGGAAAAGCCTCAGCCCATTCAGAGTAACGGCGATGGAAGTACCCATATCGGCGAGCACTGCGAGCCAGAGCGTCACCAAGCCGAAGGGGGCCAAAAGGACGAAGAGGCCTTTAATGAGGATGGAGGCGACGACATTTTGCATGATGATCCGCTCCGCCGCGCGTGAGAGCTTTACCGCCTCGGCGAGCTTCGGAAGGTCGTCTTGCATGAGCGCGAGGTCGGCGGTCTCCAGGGCAACGTCCGTGCCCGCCGCCCCCATAGCGAAGCCGACCGAGGAGGCGGCGAGCGCCGGCGCGTCGTTCACGCCGTCGCCGACCATGCCCGCGGACCCGGTCCTTTGGACCAGTTCGCGCATCGCCTCGACTTTCTGCTCCGGGAGGAGCTGCGCCCGGTAATCGATGCCGAGCTTACCGGCGATCCGGCGGGCGGGTGCCTCGGCGTCTCCGGTAAGCATGACCAGCTCTTGCACACCCGCCGAGCGCAGGGCGTCGAGGGTCGCTTTGGCGTCGGGACGAGGGGTATCGGTGAGCCCGAAGACGGCGAGGGCTCCGCCCTCGTCTCCGAGCACCACGGATGTCTCGCCGGCGGCCTCAACTGCCGCGAGCGCTTCTCCCGCGGCGTCGATGCGTATCCCCCGTTCGGCGAAGAGCCTGGGGCTGCCGATGAGGTAGCGGTGTCTCCCGACCACGCCCTCGGCCCCCCGCCCGGCGACCGACCGGAAGTTCGTCACCGGCGGCAGGTCGGCTCCGGAGGCGGTGGAACCCGTCCCGGCCGTCAGGATCGCGTGGGCCAGCGGGTGCTCCGAGCGCCGTTCCAGTGTGGCGGCCAGCGTCAAAGCCTCCTTCTGGTCGCGCTCGCCTAGGGCAACAACCCGCGAGAGAACGGGGCGCCCTTCGGTGAGGGTGCCGGTCTTGTCGAAGGCGAGCGCCTTGAGCCGTCCCGCCGCTTCGAGGGCCGCGCCGCCCTTTACGAGTATGCCGCGCCGCGAAGCGGCACCTATCCCCGAGACGACCGTGACGGGGGTGGAGATCACCAGGGCGCACGGGCAGGCAATGATCAAAAGCGCCAGCGCCCGGTAGAACCACTCCCCGAAAGACGCGCCGAGGAGCGGTGGCAGCGCAGCTACGACCAGTGCCACGGCGACGACCACGGGCGTGTACACCCTCGAGAAGCGGTCCACGAACTGCTCGGCGGGGGCCTTCTTGGACTGCGCCTCTTCCACCATGCGCGCGATCCTCTGCAGCGTCGAGTCACCTGCCCGCCTCGTGGCACGAATCAGGACGCCACCCGCTCCGTTGAGGCTGCCAGAATAGCCCGTATCGCCCACTCCTTTCTCCACGGGGAGACTCTCGCCCGTTACTGGCGACTCATCCATCGTCGTCTCCCCCTCGACGATCTCGCCATCCACGGCCAGCCGCTCGCCGGGACGCACCACGACGATCTCCTCAACCCCGACCTCTTCCACCGGGATCACGTGCTCGGATTCGCCCCTCTTCACGAGGACCTCGTCGGGGGCGAGACGCGCGAGCGCGCGCACCGCTCCCCGAGTCCTGTCTATGGCGTAGACCTGGAGGGCGTTGCTGGTGGCGAACAGCACGACGACCGAGGCCGCCTCGCCCCAGGCTCCGATTCCGACCGCCCCGATGGTGGCCGCGCTCATCAGGACGTTCATGTCCAGATGCCGCGCACGGAGCCCTGCGAGCGCCGCCCGGAAGATCGGGAGCCCGCCGAGAACTATCGCCGCGGCGTAGGTCGTCGTACGGACGATCTCCGGAGCGCCCAAGAGACCCACCGCGAGGCCGACCGCGAACAGGAGGGCGGAGGTAGCCGTCAGGGTGGCCCGGGGCGTGCGCCAGAAGGGCGTCCTGTCCGCCTCCTCGGTAGCGCCCACCCCGTAGCCGGCATCCTTTACGGCCTTCTCGATCTTTGCGAGCGCGAGGCCGCGGTCGTGCTCGGCGTCGAGGCGTCCGACTGCGAAGTTTACGGTCGCCCGGCGCATGCCCGGCAGGGCCGCCACCCGCTTCTCCACGGTGACGGCGCAGCTCGCGCAGTCCATACCCTCTACCCTGAGAACCGTCCGCTCGGCCCCGTCAAGGAGCACATTCCCTGGCGCAGGGTTCGCGGGCTCGCGCCGAATGTGGATCTCGCCGGTCTGCGCACCGTGCGGCGCTTCCGACTCCGGAGGCGGCTGGCCGAGGACCGGGAGCATCTTCTTCGGGCGGCTCACACTACCACCTCTGCGGGCTTCGTCCTCTCACCACCGAGCACGGCGGAGAGCAAGGACGCACCCTCGTCCGTTAGAGAGTACATCACTAGCTTGCCGTCTCGCCGTGAGCGGACCAAGCCGTGGTTCCTAAAGATCTTCAAGTGGTGCGAGACGAGGTTCTGGGAGCGCTCGGAGATCCAGGCCAGGTCGCAGACGCACAGCTCCCTGCCCTCCCTGAGCGCGGCCGCCAGAGTCAGCCGGGTGGGGTCGGACAGGGCCCTTGCCCGCTCGGCGGCGTCCCGGGCCATGCCTTCGTCCAGAAGCTTCCGCCGGATGCCCTGCGCACGCGGGGCGTCGATACAAAGAAGGTCGCAGCGTTCGTCGATCATATACACACTCCAACATCTGTTGATATGTTGTACTGAGAATACCAGGACGAAACGCCGGAGTCCACAAGCCAAAGCAATACCTGAGAAATAACACTTATCGTTGCCGAAGCTCCTATGCCGGAAAGGTCAGCGTGCCTTTGGTTATTATGGCCCAGGAGATTCCCAGAGTGTCGGCGACTACACATACGAGGGGACTGGGTAGAGCGTAACGCTCGAGCCTGAATCCGTCTCTATAGCGGCGTCCCACGCGAGGGAGAGGAGATGAAGATGCCGCCACAAGCGGCATAGAGACACATCCGAACTCGGAGATCGGTTGCAGGGCAGCCACCACGCCGTAGAGCACCAGTACCGCTGCCTCTATAAGCACCCAGAGGACAGGCTTGTTCCCTGTATCCATCTCCACACCAGATAGCCGCTCCAGATCTCAGATAATCTTGCCAGCATGAACAATTCTCACACAATTGCCAGCCTCTCCATCACTTCACTCCTTCCGTAATAGGCTCCTTTTACCAACCAGGACTCTGGCGGCGCAATCTCGAAGCTTTGGGGAAGGAATTGCCGGCCCGGCGACCAAAGACCGCAAGTGATGCTGTAGGCCGGAATGGTGTTCTCACCCCTACCTGAATGTTTTGACCTGTTTGGCGATGAGGTCAGCGTAGAACTTCGCTCCTTCGGGACGCAGGTGTATCGCATCGTCCCAGAAGAACTCCGGATGGGTGTTGCCGGCGGTATTCCAATCGACGAGCACGGCGTTCGGGTACTTCTTCACTTCTTCAGAGATCATGGCGTTGTTCGACTGCTCCCAGGGACGAGGGACCTTATCGTTGACGAACACCACCCTCTTCACGCCTTTGAGGATCTGCATCATCTCGTCGAACTCTTCTTTCGTGAAGGTGCCGTTGCTACCCATATGGATGATGACGACATCGCCAAGTTGGCCGGCGGCGGCGCGCGAGCGCAAGATCTCCACCGCCGTCGAGGCCTGCATACCAACCTGTGCATCCATGGTCTTGAGGGTGGGGAGGTCCTGCTCCAGAGCCGGAGCCGCGCCCAGCATGACCGAGTCGCCTACCGCTGTTACCGTACCAACGGAGGCGGCGGCTGGCGTATTGGATGCCGTTTTCTCGTGTTTTCCAGTTGACCCGACTTTCGAAGGCTTCTCGACGGTTTTTCCGCCGGTCTGGGTAGCTTCAGTGGTCTTTTGGGCCTCCTGTGAGGGGGTAGATTGAGCCTGGCTAGTGGTCTTCTCTTTGGAAGCCGCCTCCTTGGTATTCTTCACCGTGTGGATCGCCTTCATGTGGGCCAAGTACGAAGGCGGAGGCGGTGGCTTTGCCTGCACGACAGCCACGCCGAGCGTCCCGGCTACGACGGCACTTACCATGCCAGCCCCGGCCCACTGGATGCCGAGCCGCCAGCGTCTTCCCCCCCGGGCCTCGCGAAGTGCGCGCCAGGACTTCTCCAACGCGCCCTTTCGGATCGGTGTCTCGACGTAGCGGTAGGAGAGGTCGGCGAGTGCCACCGTGGCAGCGAGCCGCAGGGCCAGAAGCGGCCAGCCGCTGATGGGGACATCCAGATTCGGGCGGGTGATCATGTAGATCGGCCAGTGCCAAAGGTAGATGCCGTAGGAACGCACACCGATCCAGCGCAGCGCCCTCTGGCCCATCACGGCTCCGCCCAGATGGGTGCGAGGATGGACTATGACCATTATCAGAATGGCGGTAGTCAACCCGACGAGAGCGAAGCCGCCCTTATACAGGAACGGCTGGAACTCGTTGATCTTCAGGCAGAACCATACCAGTACGCTCAGCGCGCCGAGTCCGGCGACATCGAACAGGAGCGGCAAGATCCACCTGCTCCCGCCCTGGAGAGCCCGGCGTATGGCTTCCCGGGTGTAGAACCTACCCGGCTCCCACAGAAAAGCGAGCGCGGCCCCGATCAAGAGCCCGGAGGCACGAGTATCGGTGCCGTAGTAGATCCGCGATGGGTCAACGTTGGGATCGTATAGAAAGGCCATCAGCAAGGCCGAAGCGGCAGCCCCCACGATTATGAAAACGAGCATCCGGTGACGCCGCCAGCGTGCCGCTCCCGCACTCATCCCAGCGGTAAACAACAGCGGCCATAACAGATAGAACTGTTCCTCTACCGCGAGTGACCAGAGATGCTTTAACAACGAAGGCCGGCCTACGGATTGGAAGTAGGACTGATGTCCGAGTATCTGGTACCAGTTTGTCACGTAGGCGAACGCCCCGAGCGCGTCGCTGCGCAGACCCGCGACCTCACCGGGCAAGAACACGACCGCGAAAGCGAGCGTGACCACGAGCAGCAGGTACAACGCGGGCAGCAACCGGCGCGCGCGCCTGAGCCAGAAGGCTTTGAGATCTATGCGGCCCCGCAGGCGCCACTCTGCCAGAAGTAGAGACGTAATCAGATAACCGCTTATGACGAAGAAGATCTCGACGCCCAGGAAACCGCCCGGAATCCATTTGAGATCCGCGTGATACAAGAGCACGGCAATGACCGCCAGCGCGCGCAACCCGTCGAGACCGGGCAGGTGCGGCAACCGTAACCCTCTTTCCTCCTTACCGCCACGTTCGTGTACGGTGGGCGACTGGGGCGCTTGGAGGTTACCGGCGCGCATCGTCGTCTCTGTCATACTCCTCTTGACCCGGTGGTCGGCGTATCTCCCGTCATATGGATCGTCCTCTTCTATCACTCTTACCGGCCAAAAAGGCGGATGGCCCAGCGAGCTTCATTCGAGCAAGAAATCCACCGCAGCCAAAACCTCCGGTTATAGCCTGGAGGGCTCTAAAGGCGGCGCGCTTCGATTTCATCATATAACTCCCCGAGACAAAGCATGTCCCTGGCGTCCGTCACCACGCAGCGTCGAGCGCCTGGAGTCGCAATACGGGCACAATGTGTCTCCCCCCTGCTTGCGAACCCATATATTCTACTACTTGGTCGGGAACCAGTCTTGGTTTCGAAGAACGAGCCGTGCCACACTATCCGTTCCTAGGGTCGCAGGCAAAACGAGCCAGGTACTGTACGATTCTCTCGCTTCCAGGCGATGGACGCTACTTCCCTCGGGGATACTCGCCCTCTCGAACTTCTCAGATCAGACGCCCTACGTGTGTTGAGCGATGTTAGGATCAGCCCTGTCAAATGGAGAACTAGGAGCGGCCGTTGTCCGGCCGCGGAGGGAGGCCGCGTGAGAGGGTCGCATTGGCGATGGTTTTTGCGCAATGACGAGGGATGGAGCCCTCGCTTCTACGAAGCATACTTCGGGACGCCCCTAGGCGCCGCCATAAGGAAGTGGGAGGAGCAAGCCGTTTTCGACATGCTGGGGGTCGTCATGGAGCCGTCTCACCGGGTCCTAGAGGTTGGGTCCGGTACCGGGAACTTCACGGTACCCGTCGCCCGGCGATGCACGGCTTTGGTTTCGGTCGACTCCGCGTCCGAGATGCGCCGTTATCTGGGGAAGCGTATTGGGCGAGAAAGGCTGGCAAACGTGGAGATCGTGCCGGGACGGTTGCCGGATAAACTGGTATCGTCGGGGACGTTCGACGGAGCGCTGGCCATCGGAGTCCTCAACTACGTAAAGGGTCTCGCAGACGCTCTGCGCGCGCTCGTCTCGGCTGTAAGGCCCGCCGGTTGGCTCATCTTCACCGTTCCGCTCACTACAGTCGAGGGAAGGATCTACGCCCTGACCGAGTTGGTCAACCGTCGGCGGGTCTCTCTCTACTCGCTCGAAGAGACCACTGAGATTGCCGATAGCGTCCGGCTACGCGTCGAGACGATTGCCGTTGCGGGATTCAGCCGGGGCGGACTTACCCTCGTGGTCGGAGGCAGGACACCAGGTGCGCCTGCGGAGCGTGATTACTCGGGTTTTGCAGAGGCCAGATGAGGATTTCCGTAACCGGAGAGGCGGAAGAGCTCCAATATACCCAGTATCTCGAACAGTGCCACCCATCTGCCGACACCATGATGGTGCCGGAGAGGGACGTTGTACGCTACCGTTGCTCAACCGTATTCCTCAAGAAATATGGCTTGCGCTAATGATCCCCGGTGAGCCTCACAGATCTCTTACGGAGGCGACGTTAATAGCCGGCCGTTTTCGGAGGGCGCGTCGGACGTGGTGGCAGTGCCGCACGTTCACGGCTACCAGAACGCGAGAACCGGGATCGCGCCGGGCTACCTCGTGAACTCGATCTACGATCTTTTCCGTGTGGGAGCACCACGCGCGCCGCGCGTCCCTACCGGCTAGCCAGGTGATCGCGCCGTAGAGCAGGTCGGCCCCGAGATGGCGCGGACCCTCGCTGATCGCCTCCGGGTTAGGCGCGCCGCGCTGGAGGAGAATCAGACAGTGCCTCAGAATCCCGATGCAGGTTCCCCGCCAGCCGATCGCCGCCGGTTCTGCCGGCGGCCAATCTCCGGCGACGGGCACCACGACGATGTCCGTCTGTTCCGCCAGCGGGAGCAGCGCGTCCCGGTACTCTGGCGGAAGGTCTTCGAAGTCGCGGTGTCGCCACTGATCGGGCGTCAAATCCAGGCATAGCAACTCCGGATTGCACTCGCCCACCAGCCGAACGAGCGCACTCAAATCGTAAGGGATGGGTTCGTGGTGGAACTCCGCTAGCGTCCCCAGCACGGCCACCGGGGTAGATTCCGTGCTCTCGACTCGAGCATCTCTGGCCGTCGCGCGCGACGTATTAGCCGACACTTGTCCACCTCACTATCTTCAGCATTCCGCACATCTTACTCTATAGTTCAGCTGGTCTCCTTCCGGTCGCCGGTGGTACGGCCAGGTAGCTCAGGAGCAGACCAGCGGCACCGGAGAGCGCGACCGATCCTGCCCATAACTCAATTGGCCATACGATCCCACCTCCGAGAAACAGAGCCAGGAAGTACAGTCCGAAGAGCATCACCGGCGCGCCGAAGGCGAAAATCCGCAGGGCGCCTGCCCGCTGACCGGGCTTCGAGAGACGGAGCAGCGCGTCGGATGCCACCCCGGTTATGACGGCGCCGGGGACGAAGAGGTAATACCCGTGCGGGAGGACGGCCAGGCCCACCTCGAGCGTCAGCACGAGCGTGACGGCGCCGAGCGGCGGCTCCCAGCGCCGCACGAGCAGGATTACCGCTCCCACGAGGAGCACTGTCTGCAGGAGGATACTGGCGACACCCAGCATCTGCCCCAAAGCCATCGCGGCTACGGAGTTCGCCCCCTCCGGTGCCCCGAGCGTGGAGGCGTCGAACCAACGCGCCGGCCACGGGAGGCTGAACGGGCTGGCGTACTCGGTGAAGAATGTGAGCACGGACACGGTAAGGGCCAGCGAAAGCAGGGTGGGCAGGCCCGCAGTCTCTCGCTGTTTGCCCTCCGGTAGGCGACGCCACGCCGCCCGCAGCGGACCACTCGCTATGAGCGCGCCGCCGAGCGCCAGGATCAGGTGCGTGGGACTCAAGATCGCCTCCAGATCAACCTCTATGCCGAAGACGAGGTGCCAGATCGTATCCCCCGCGCCCCCGGCCACGAAGATCAGGACTCCAAGCAGCGAGAGTCCGTAGCCCGCCGGCATCACCCGCCGCCACGGGGATCCCATCGCACGGTTTCGGATTGCGGTCCCGACCAGCAGCGCGGCCGCCGCGAGGAACCCCGTGTACAGAACCCCGTGCCAGGGGGTGAAGGGGGTCTCCAGAGTCGCGGGAACGTTGTGGTGCGCCCAGGCATCCAACCATATGCCGCCTACGAACCAGCCGGAGAGGGCGGCCAGCGCCCAATCGAAAGCTGTTCCGGATGCCGGAACCTGCGTACCCGCCTGTGCGGACCGCGTCGGGCGAATTTGCGCTTTCATCTTACGTCCTTTCTCTTGCGCCTCTGATTACCCGAGCTTATCCGCCGTGGTCTGCGGACGCCTCGGCGAGAGTGCGGAATCCGGGATAGGTGTTTTCACCTATCTCTCTGGGCCGTAGCCGCGCTTGACCGCCCACAGCGCGGCCTCGGTGCGCGAGCCGACCCCGAGCTTGGCGAAGATGCTGCGGAGGTGCGCCTCGATCGTGCGGACGCTCAGAAAGAGCGTCTGGGCGATGCCCTTGTTGGTGAGCCCCTGCGCGAGGAGACGCACGATCTCGACCTCGCGCTCCGAGAGCTGTTCCTTGCTTCCGTCGTCAACCTCTTCGCCGCGCGCCAGGGCGGCCAGGGCCCTCGAGGCGACGCGCGGGGGGAGTGAGATCTCTCCTCGACCCACCGCCGTTATCGCGCTAGACAGGTCGCCCACCGTAGCGTCACGCGAGAGGCAGCCTCCGGCACCGGACCTGAGCAGGGGTAAAATGCCGGTGAGGTCGTAGGATTCGACCAGGAAGAGTACGCCAAGGTCGGGCCACGTATCCTTGAGTTCTCGAGCAAAGGCGGGCCGGGGGCCCGGAACATCCACCAGGACCACGGCCGGTCGCCCGAGATCAAAGGCGCCCCGCTCCGAGAAACCTTTGACCATGCCAGCAACAATGATGCCGGGCTGTTCGGAGAGCAGTGCGCGCCAGGCCTCTCGTGCGAGGACCCTCGCGGACAGGACGACGACGTGGGTCATGTGCGGCATCTGGCGCTCGGGGCGTTTCATGAGCCGGCTCCTCCGGACCGCCGCATCTCACAGCATGCCGCGGACACTAGACAAACGGCCGCCGGGTGCCGGGCACGCACACCTACTCCCCGTGCTCTTCTTCGGAAGAGCCGCTGTCCGAACGTGCGCTCCCGAAACCTCCCGGGGACACGCCTCTGTCCTGACCGCGAGGCCGGATTCGCTGAACCCTCGTCTAGCGGGGAACGAAGAAGATGTGGACGTGGTCCATGTGGTTGGCGGTGGTCGACCCCCGGTCCTCCATCGGCTCCCATCCGGAACCGGGATCTATCTGCTGCTAGAAGATGACGTAGCTGAGGCCGAGGCATCCTAGCGCCAGTCCGCCCGGGCTTGAGCGCCAGCCGCAGCGAGCGCCTCATTCTCCTCGGGTACTCCTCGACCCGGATGATCAGCCCGTCTCGCGGCGTGAAGACCTGGAAGATCTGGTTGCCAAGCGGCGCGTGCTCGATCCCTTGTTCCTCGCACTGCTCGCGGCGGCGCAAGACGTCGAGCCAGTCAGCGAGGACCGTCTTGATGTTCTCCTCAGGGCTACTCATGCCCACTCCTGTCGTACTCGGTTGCGCGGGCCCGAAGAAAAAGATCCACAAGGAAGCGCACGCACCTCACCGCCCAGGCGACGGGGAGCAGGCGCCGCCGTCGCGTCGAAAACTACCCCTCCGCGGTGGGTGCGGGATACGCAGCCTATCAGATGGTCGAGTACTATCTAAGATCAGCCAAGCATCGCAACGAATCATATATCAAGGTGACCCCAGACGTGACAGTCCTGGCAGCGTTTAACGTAGCACGGGAGAGCCACATACTTGTAAGAAAGCATTACAAGCGGGTGGTGGGAAAGTCGGGTTGTGGATTCGCCGGTATCAGCTTTCTCCGAAGCTCGTATCCATGACTCTGCAAGCCAACGAGTGTTATTCGGGGAGAGGTTAACCGATAGGCTGACCGACCAGTTCGCCGCGCACTATGAGGCGGTTCTCGAAGGTCGGGATGGGGGTGCAGGTCTGAAGGGAGACGGTGGTCTTGCCGGGGACGGGATACGTCACCCAGTAGTCGGCGGGCGCTTTTTTGCCCGAGAGGCTGTTCACCTACTGCCCCTTTCACCCAGACGAGGCCAAGACAAAGGGAGGTCGCTGTGCCGTGAATCTTCCTTCGCGTCCTCGAGGTGCTGCTCCATCTCCCTTACGGTGCCCTCCGGGTCCTTCGCTTTTACTCTATCCAGGATCCTCGTGTGTGCTTCGATAGGGCCTCTATCATCCAAACCACGGACCAGGCGGCCTCTATGGCTTGCAGTGCGGCTTGCCCTAAGTGGTTCCTTGAGTGCTTCGACGAGTAGCTGCATGAACCTGTTGCCCGAAGCTATAGCCAATCGCTGATGAAACTCGGCATCAGCGTCATCGAAACCTTCCGAATCGTCAGTTCCTGACGTAGACTTGGCGTTCATCATGTCGATAGTGACTTGCATCGCCTCTAAATCAGTTTCGGCCGCCTGTAGCGCCGCCAAACGTGCGGTATGCACCTCCAGGGCCCAACGTACCTCGATCAAGTCCATTAGTGCGTTACCGTCTTGTCGCAGAGCCATGCGGAAAAAGTCACCGGGCATCGTGGCGTTGAGGACGTTGACGGTAGGACGCCTGCCCTGACGAACCTCGATCAACCCCCGGGTCGCCAAAGTCCGCACAGCTTCGCGGATAACGATCCGGCTAACGCCAAACCGCTCGACCAACTCCGATTCCGAAGGGATCGTAGACCCAGGACGTATGTCGCTGTCCAACACTAACTCCTCAAGCCGGTCCACAACCTGCGAGGAAAGCAAGTTGGGCTTGATACCTTTACCCTCTATCATGTAAACAGCTTATATGATAAGCTTATAAGTGTCAATCGGCATCCGTCACGACGGAGGTGTGACTGTGGAGGGTAGGGAGCGCAGAGGGACGCTATCTGGAAGAAGTTTATGATGTTGAAGAGCCTGGATGTAGAGCAGCCTAGGCAACTGATAGCGTACCTCAGAGAGGCGGGGCATGTTGGTTCGGATCAAGAGGTAGCCGTCAAGGTTCTAGATGGCGGGGTCTCAAATCGGACTGTGCTGGTGACACATCCGATGGGTGAAGCGTGGGTGGTCAAACAAGCACTGTCCAAACTGAGGGTTGAAGTAGACTGGTTCTCTAACCCAGAGCGCATTCACCGGGAGGCTTTGGGAATGCGGTGGCTGGAGAGGCTGGCTCCTCCGAGCACGATCGCGCCTTTCCTCTTCGAAGATCGTGAGAACCATCTCCTTGCGATGGAGGCGGTACCCCAGCCGCACGAGAACTGGAAAGAGATGCTGCTCGGAGGCAGGCTGAAGACGGATCACGTCGAGCAGTTCGCGCGACTACTTGGGATTGTACATCGCGGTGGTTACGAGCACCGCGCCGAGGCGGCAAAGGTATTCTACGATCGCTCGTTCTTCGAGTCGTTGAGGCTGGAGCCGTACTATGGATACTCGGCCGAGCAGGTCCCCGAAGCAGCAAGCTTTCTCCGGGCGCTGATACAGGAGACGCTCTACCACCGCGATACCCTGGTGCATGGCGACTACAGTCCGAAGAACGTCCTAGTGCGCGACGAACGGCTGATCTTGTTGGACCACGAGGTAATACACTTCGGTGAACCGGCTTTCGATCTAGGCTTCTCCCTGACCCACTTTCTGAGCAAGGCCAACCACCTGCCGCGTCAGCGAGACGATTTCGCGAACGCGGCGCGGCTCCATTGGACGACGTATCGTGAGGAGGTAGGGGGCCTTCCATGGGCGTGGGACCTGGAGGAACGGGTGGTGCGCCACACTTTGGGGTGCTTGCTGGCGCGGGTTGACGGACGTTCGCCGCTGGAGTACTTGGACGAGGAAGAGGCGTCCCGTCAGAGGGAATCGGTTCTAGCACTCATACAGGATTCGCCCGCGAGCGTGTCGGGGTTGGTGGATGGATTTTTGGGGAGGCTGTAGGGACATGCCAAAGATTGTGAGCCTGAGCGGAATGGAGATCCTCGACAGCCGCGGTCGTCCCACCGTGAAAGCGACGTGCGAGATCGAGGGTGGCGCGGTCGGTTCCGCTTCGGTCCCGTCTGGAGCCTCGACCGGCGCGGCAGAGGCATTGGAGCTCAGAGACGGTGATCCGGGACGGTACGGAGGTCTGGGATGCCGAGAGGCCGCGGCGAACGTCGGAGGTGCCATAAGTGATGCGCTCGTAGATCGGTCTTTCGATAGTCAGGGTGAACTTGACCGGGCGATGATCGAACTCGACGGTACGGAGAACAAGTCCCGGTTGGGGGCCAATGCGATCCTGGCCGTCTCCTTAGCGTTCACCAGAGCCCACGCCGCGGAGCGCAGGGTATCTTTATATAAGCATCTTGCTGATCTGCTGGGACGTATGCCTACTGCGCTACCGCGTCCTACGATCAACTTGTTCTCCGGCGGCAAGCACGCGGGAGGGCAGATCCCAATTCAAGACACGCTCGTCGTGCCGTTGGCAGCAAGAACGCTGGATGAGGCTCTTGCAACGACGTACGATGTATATCAATCCGCCGCCAAAATCGCCAAAGACCGGTATGGTATGCGGGCACTGACAGCCGACGAAGGTGGGCTAGCTCCTCCGTTTCCGGACGCCGAGACAATGCTTGAAAACGCAGTCGAGGCGATAGAGTTAGCAGGACTACAGCCGGGCCGCGACGTTGCACTGGCATTGGACGTTGCCGCCAGCCACTTTTACGATAATGACCGTTACTATCTTGGGGACGCACAGTTAGACGGAGCCAGCATGATCGAACACGTAGTGAACTGGGTCGACCGCTACCCGATAATTAGCGTCGAAGACGGGTTGTACGAGAATGAATGGGAAAGTTGGCCGAAGCTGTGCGAACGACTCGCGAACCAGGCATTAGTTTTGGGGGATGATCTACTATGTACAAATCCGGAGCGCATCCGGAGGGCAGTGGAAAGCCGCGCCGCCGACGCACTCTTGTTGAAGGTCAATCAAGTCGGAACGCTTACCGAAGCGGCGGAGGCGTTAAAGCTCGCGAGGGAGGCCGGCTGGGCCGTGACAGTCAGCGCACGCAGCGGCGAGACGGAAGACAACTGGCTAGCGGATCTGGCGGTGGGCTGGGGAGCCGACCAGATCAAGATCGGCTCAATTACCCAATCCGAGCGCCTTGCCAAATACAACCGGTTGCTGGAGATAGAAGCCGAAACGGGCTTCCAGTTGGCAGATTGGCCGAAGGACCCGTCAAGTGTGTCGTCATTGTAGCTCATGCAAAGGGGATGGAGTATGAGTCTGATCAAGAATATGTCCGTGCTCAATATGCAGGACCGATCACTCGCCTTTTGGGGTCTGGGGCAAGTCGGAGTCGTTATTGAGGGCCCGGATGGCATCATTTACCTAGATCCTTACCTTACCGATTCAGATGGGGCTGGGGGGCATTTACCACGCGAGTTTCCTCCTCCTCTGACACCGAAGGAAGCGGATAATGCAGACGCCGTGCTTCTTACCCACGACCATGCTGACCATACAGATCCCGACACGCTTCTTCCTATGGCGAAAGCATCACCCCACGCTCTGCTAGTCGGTCCCTACACTAGCCGTGACAAGCTCGTGGAAGCGGGACTCGATGAGGAGCGCCTCATAGTACCGACGGTCGAAGAGCCATTTGAGGTCGCGGGAGCCACGGTTACTGTCATCCCGTCGGCACATACAGGACTCGAGCACAATCCGGAGCGTGGCTATCCTTATTTTGGTTACGTCATCGAGTGGAACGGTGTGACCGTCTACCATGCGGGAGATACCATCATCTACGATGGTCTTATTGAGAATCTCTCTAAGTGGGACTTAAACATAGCATTCATTCCTATAAACGGTCGCGACTGGTTTCGTACCTCTCAAGGAATCATAGGCAACACGAATATTCAAGAGGTCGCTGAACTAGCCGAAGAACTCGACATAGATGTTATTATCCCCACTCACTACGATCTCATCGCGGCGAACGCCGTAGACCCCGGGCACTTCGTCAGCTATCTCTATCAGCTGAATAGGTATCGCAGCCATAAGATTCTCCGTCCGGGAGAGCTTTTCTATTTCGTCCGGGAGGCAACATGAAGATCTCTTCCTTCGAACTGTTCAAGGTGCCGCCGCGATGGTTGTTCCTGAAGATTACTACCGACGAGGGAATAGCAGGTTGGGGTGAACCGGTAGTGGAGGGAAGGGCCGATACTGTTCGTGCGGCCGTGAAGGAACTCTCAGAGTACCTCATCGGGAAGGACCCGTTCAGGATAGAAGACCATTTTCAGGTTTTGTACCGCAGCGGTTTCTACCGGGGAGGTCCGATACTAGCGAGCGCCATAAGCGGTATCGAGCAGGCACTCTGGGATATCAAAGGGAACGCTTTAGGTGTCCCGATCTATGAGCTACTCGGTGGGGCGGCACGAGAGAAAGTCAGGGTGTACAACTGGATCGGCGGTGACCGCCCCGACGACGTTGCAAACCAGGTCCGGGCGCAGATTGAGGCCGGCTTTACTGCAGTGAAGATGAATGCCACCGAGGAAATGCACTACATAGACTCGCACTCGAAGATAGACGCAGCCGTGGCCCGGATGGCGGTCGCACGCGAGGTCGGCGGCCCTGATTTCGACGTTGCCATAGACTTCCATGGCCGAGTACATAAGGGTATGGCGAAGACTCTGGCGCGCGAGCTGGAACCGTACAATCCTCTGTTCATCGAAGAGCCCGTACTCCCCGAAAACAATGAGGCGCTCAGGGAGATAGCGTGCGCGACCACAACGCCCATAGCGGTTGGCGAGAGGATGTATACACGCTGGGGTTTCAAAGAAGTCTTGAGCCAGGGCTACGTGGACATAGTACAGCCCGATCTTTCGCATGCCGGAGGCATACTTGAGACACGCAAGATCGCTGCGATGGCCGAGGCCTTCGACGTAGCCGTCGCCCCGCACTGTCCTCTGGGTCCGATCGCTCTAGCTTCCTCTTTGCAGTTGGATGCCTGTACGCCCAACGCTTTCATCCAGGAGCAGTCTCTAGGCATCCATTACAATAGCGGTGCGGACCTTTTAGACTATCTACAGGATCCAGGCGTCTTCGTATATGAAGACGGATTCGTTCCAATCCTCGCTGGGCCAGGTCTGGGAATAGACATTAACGAAGAGAAGGTACGCGAAGCTGCGAAAGTCGGCCACCACTGGCGTACAGTCGTGTGGAGAAACTACGATGGCACCGTCGCCGAATGGTGAGATGCAAATGCGAGGTTGCGCGTAGAGTGGTGAAAGTCCATCGCCAAACGCTCGAGGAGCTTGTTCCGGTGGGCTCAGGCAGTAACCTCGACCAAAGAAGCTGGGGAGGTACCGTTAGTGTGATTTGGCAGGACTCAAGGAGGGTCTTTCGCTATTTGAAAGGTGTCGGAGGCCAGGATGCCTAGCGTGATTACGGCTGGGGAGACCATGGTGCTCGGGATTCCCACTGCACCGGGCCGGCTGAGGCATGCACATACCTTGGAGCTCAGGATCGGTGGGGCGGAATCCAACGTAGCCATAGGCCTCTCGCGTCTAGGCATCGCGGCCGGTTGGATCAGTTGCCTGAGCTCGGACGAGCCCGGGCAATTAGTCCTCGATCGTATTCGTGGCGAGGGGGTTGACACCTCGAGAGTGCGCCAGATCCCGCATCGCCCAACGGGACTATTCTTGCGGGAGCAGATTGGACGTGAGGCGCGAGCCTACTATTATCGAGAGGGCTCGGCGGCTTGCGAGATGTCCCCTGGCTGTTTCGATCTGGATTACCTGAAAAGCGCCGAATTCCTCCATCTTACCGGCGTCACCCCCGCCCTCTCCGAAAGTTGCCGGAGCTTTACACTCTGGGCTACGGAGCAGGCTCGCGAAAACGGAGTGCGGGTGAGCTTCGACGTCAACTATCGCTCGAAAATGTGGGCTGCCGAAGAAGCGAGGGAGTTTGTAGAAGAACTATTGCCCCTGATCGACGTGCTGTTCGTAGGAGACGAGGAGGCATTGGTGCTTTGGGGCAAAGACGATGTGGGATTTCTGCGCGAACTATCTGCAGAAGGGCCTCCGGAAGTGGTGCTAAAGCGGGGTGCGGAAGGTAGCTTGGCCCTGCTCGGTAATGAAACCTTCGAGCAGCCCGCCTTCTTGGTGAATGAGGTGGACCCCGTAGGCGCCGGCGACTCCTTTGCAGCAGGGTATCTGGCCGGCTACCTGTGGGATATGGAGGTGAAAAACCGTCTGCAGGCCGCATGCGCCATGGGCGCGTACAGTGTCATGACACTCGGCGATTACGAAGGCCTTCCGGATCGCGAAGAACTCGAAGCCTTTTCGAGTGGTAAGAAAACACTGGGGAGATAAGACAGGCAGCACTAGCATCCAATACCCTGACAAGTTAGGAGGCAGAATATGCTGGAAGGTGTTTATGTAGCCAACGTTACCCCGTTCGAAGAGGAAGTCCCGTACCAGATTGATATGGGAGCTTATATGGAGCACGTATCGTGGTTGAGCGGTAAGGGTGTGCGGGGAATCGTTGCTATGGGGACAAACGGCGAAGGGGCTTCCGTGAGCCTTGGCGAGAAGCTGAAGGTATTCGAGGAACTGTTCGCTCAAGAGTTTCCCATCCAGGTTATACCCACCGTGATGGAAGGCAACCTGCCGGACACTCTGGAGATGGTGGAGCGGCTCAATAATTTTCCCGCGACGGCGGTGCTCGTCCTTCCACCTTATTACACGAAACCTGTGGCTGCTGAGGGTCTAAAACGCTTCTATGAGCCCGTGCTCGAAGCGAGCAGTCACCCTGTGGTCGTCTATCATATCCCCAAGTATGCTGTCCCGGTGCCCAAAGAGGTGGTGACCGGGCTTCCGGTCTGGGGGGTGAAGGACTCCGGCGGCGAAAGAGATTACGCTGAGGCCATTCTCGACTCCGGGAAAGGCGTGCTGATCGGGACAGAAGATGACCTCTGGAAGAGCGTTAATCTCGGAGCGCAGGGTGTGATTAGCGCACTGGCTAACTTCATTCCCGAGAAGGTTGTAGAGGTGTACGAGAAGGCCAGGGCCGGCGACGAGGCTACCGGCAAACCTTTGTCCGAAAGACTCAAGGAGGTGCGGGCAATGACCAAGGAGTATGCCTCACCCGCAGTGTTAAAGAAGCTCGCCCAGGCCCGACACGGAGAGCCGATGGGCACCGTCCGACCGCCCTTTATGCCGGTTCCGCAAAGCTACGATCCGAACCCCGTCCTGACACTTACGGAGACAGTTCGCGAGTGACGGCCGAGCTGCATGCCAGATTGTCATGGAATTCAGGATCGGAACGTATGTCTCAGGTGGGGTACAGGCGAGACGGAGCTCGCCCGGCAGTTCAGTCAGGAGCTCTCTACGGTCCATGGAGAGCCGGGCTTTCACCTACGACGATCCCGAAGAAGCCCGCGCCACCATGCAAGCCCGCCAGCCCCACAACCGCTTCGTCACCCCCGAAGAGATAGCCGCGATGGCCGTCTACCTGGCCTCCGACGAAGCAGGCTCCGCCGTCGGGGCTTGCATGATCGTAGACGGAGGAATAACCGCCCGATGAGGATAGCTAATTCCGTGGGAGCGCTTTGTAATATCTTGGTGGAGCAGTTGCGGCGTGCGGACCTGAATACAGGTTGTCGCGTCTGCGGTCGCCATCGCCAGCTACGAAGCTACGAAAGTCCACTCTTCGTATGAAACGGCACTCAAGTACGGCTTTCTGTTCGTCGTGAGTCCATGCTACCGTTTCTGACTCAAGGTTAATAATCGGCTCCAGTCAGAATAAATATCACGTAAGATTATTAGTATTATCTTACACGAGAGTGGGGTGTGAATCAGCGTAGATAAGCGGTTTGTGGTCGTAGTCGGGCGAAACGCGAATTATCTTACACGGATAGGGCCACATTTTTGGGGCTTTTCGAAGGGTGGAAGGACGCCGAGGTAACCACGAACGATCGGAACCTTACCGGCAAAGACCAGGCCCAAAATAACTTCGCAAGTGGCATGATGCAGATAGATAAGGTCGAATTCCTCTCCGCTCAAGGAGCGGAGATCTGGCAGCGAAAAGACTGGGAAGCTTTCCTCCCTCAACGTATCCGACACCATCCCGGGTTTCAAAGTGAACACGGCAACTTGGTGCCCTGCCCGCCGGAACCCTCGGCAAAGGTCTACGGTATGAAGCTCGCTCCCGGCACGGTACTCGAGATGGTTGTTCGCGATCAAGAGCTTCATTGTCCTGCCCGCCTAACGCACGAAGTTTGGGCTCCCCCGCTAGCACGGTTCTTCCTGGCTTTCGGTGAAGAGGGGCGGCAAGCTGCCAGCAGAGAAAACCCGACAGATGATCGAGGTCGCCCATGTCCGACTCCCGCACCGTGCTGCCCGCTCCCGAGCTGCTTAACCTGACCGGTGTTCGCGTCACCGAAAGCGCCATCACCCTTGTCGCACGAACCGCATCGTGCGTAGCTCGTTGCCCGGTGTGCGGGGAGCGATCCGGAAGGGTCCACTCCCGGTACACGAGAACGCTGGCCGATCTGCCCTGGCAGGGAGTCCCCGCTACCGTTTGTCTGCACGCCCGAACGTTCTTCTGCGCCCAGAGGGCCTGCGGCCGAGCGATCTTGGCGGAGCGGCTACCGGAACTCGTAGAACACTATGCTCGCAGGATCAAGCGTCTCAACGACTGGTTCACGCATGTCTCCTTCGCGCTCGGAGCCGAGGTTGGCGCCCGGCTGTTGAAGGATCTCGGAGTGGTAGTCTCCGGCGACACTTTGTTGAGCCACATCCGCTCGGCACGCCTTCAGGATCATGGGACGCCAAGAGTTCTGAGTGTGGACGACTTCGCTTTCCGTCGCGGGACCTGCTACGGGACTGTTGTAGTGGACCTCGAACGTCACACGCTGGTGGACATCCTGCCGGACCGTAGCGCGGACGCCTTCGCCCGGTGGCTCAGGGAGCATCCGGGAGTGGAAGTGATGAGCCGAGATCGCGGTGGAGAGTACGCCGAAGCGGCAAGGAGGGCCGCTTCTCCCGCCGTACAGGTCGCCGACCGCTTCCAGTCTTCAAGTACCTCTACGACTCCGTGGAGAAGCTGGTGGAACACAACCGGCACGCCCTCCGCGAGAGCTCCGCGCCCGAGGACGGTATGACAGCAGGTAAGTCGAATACAATACGAGAGGAAAGCCGTTAGAGAGTTCGGAGCACATGCAGATCGTACCCACGAAGAACCTCATAGTCTCTCAGCGAATCGCCGCGGATCTGCTCGGCCGCAACGTGGGAGAACGCCTGCCCACAACGCTTCGATATCAAGAGTTGCTCGAGGTGGGATCCGGCACCGTGCAAAAAGCTCTAAGAGACCTGGAAAGCGTGGGCGCGGTGCAAACCCGAGCGCGAGGTCATCAAGGTACATACATTCTGGAACTTTGCGTGGACAAACTCTGGGCTATTGCCGGGCTGGGACCCGTGACGGGCGTCATGCCCCTTCCGAACTCCGCAGAGTGGGCTGGTCTCGCCACGGGGCTTCGCTCGGAGTTCGAAAAATTGGGAATACCTCTTCAAGCACTCTATGTTCATGGATCGTACAACCGCGCGACGCTGGTAGCCGAAGGCAAGGCTGACTTCGCGATCCTCTCCAGGGAAGCAGCGAGCCATGCAGCGGCGCGGAAGGGAAAGTGGTCCACTCTCGACCTCGGGCCGTGGACTTACTATAGCGTTGACTCTCTCGTCGTACTCTTGCGACCCGGCATAGCGGATATGGATGGCTCTGCGCCTGCAGACGAGGGACAGAAAGCTCGTGAGATCCGCGTGGTCGGTATAGATCCCGATTCCTATGATCATCATCAACTCACCCTTGCCGAGTTTCCGGATGGGACGGGTCTAGAATACGTCCATTGCGCCTATCCGCATATTCCGGCCGCCGTTGCCGAGGGCATGATCGACGCCGCAGTCTGGAACCGCACGATGCTGGCCATCCCGCTGGAGCTGGTAGGGGCGGCGGTCAGGCCCCTACGGCACGCCAATGCCATCGCCTTGAGCCGGTCGCTGAACCGCGCGGTGCTCCTGAGCTGCGGGTTACGGCCGGAGGTCGCCGCGATCTTAGGGCGAATCGACCGGAGATCCGTGACGAAAGTTCAGGGCCAGGTGCTTACGCAAGAAATCTTGCCGATGTATTGATTTTGGCGTGCTTTGGAACGGCTAGACGCCTATCGCCCTGAGAATCGGTCCGAGAAGGCCCTCCTCTCGCACGTCGAGGACGTGATCCGCGTGGGCCTTGATGGCATCGGGGCTGTCCTCCGGCGCGAAGGACAGGTCCGCGAGGTCGAAGAGCGGCAGGTCATTCTCGCCGTCCCCCGCAACCACGAGCTTCGTACCGGCGGGCCTCCCGCCGAGCAGGGCCTCGAGGCCCCGGCCTTTGTCGACGCCGACCCGCGTGAACTCGAGCACCGTCGGTAGGGAGTAGGCCCGCTCCATCACCAGTTCCGCCGTCTTGGTCGCGAAGGCGCGTAGCGTCTCCGGAGACTGCGCGATGCACACCACCTTCGTGAGTGGCGCATCGGGGCTCTCCGGCGAGAACGGACGCGTCCTCAGAGAGAAGCGTCGCACCATCTGCCACCCCGCCTTGCTGGGCCACAGCATCCGCACCTCGTCAGTGCTGAACAACAGGAATGTCACTCGGGGAGAGGCGAGCATGGCCTTGACAAGAGCGTCACGGACGTCCGGTGCAAACGGATGCTGCGCGTGCAGTCTCTCGTCGGCTTCGTACACGGCCGCGCCGTTTTCTAGGACGAGCGGGAACGGGATGAGGCGATCCGCGAAGAGCCCGTGCCACCCGAGCGTATGCCGCACGGCGTGCAGCGGTCGCCCGGTGGCCGGAACCAAGGTAACCGGAGGCTCGCTCCCCAGGATCTTCACGTCGCGCGGGTGGATGCGGCCCTCGCCGTCCACGAGCGTGCCGTCGAAGTCGAAGCAGATTATCGTATCTGGCACAGCAGCCTCTACGTCCGTTGCCTGCGGACAAGGTCCGCTAACTCGTGCATCCTCGCGAACACACGCTCGGTGTGGGTGTCGTCGAAGAGGCTCGTGTAGAAGAGCAGGTCCCCGTGGCTGAAGCGCTTTCGCATGAGGTGCGCGTTGCGGAAGGCCCACCGGGCCTCGGCCTCGGGCACGGGCACGTTGAGTTCCTCGAAGAGCAGCGGGTGACCGGCCTCGGCGAGCGCCTCGACGACGGCCTCGGGCTTCGGGACCAACTCGCGCAGGCGTACCTTCGCGTCGTCCCAGTCTTCGAGGAGGGCCTCGAAGCGCGATCGAGCCTCGCTCCAATCCCGGAGCTTTTGCCGGTAGTCGCTCCAGCACTCGTCGGCAATTGCGCCCGAGGGGTCGACCTCGGCGAAGGCGCTCCGCACGCGCTCCTCCATCTCCCCGAACGACGGGTAACAGGCGTCCACGTCGACCTTCTTGGGGTCGAGGTTCTCCAGCAGCCGGTCCCAGGAGATGGAGGCGGCGATGGTCGCGACGCCGACCTGCAGCCCGTGGCTGGCGACCGGGCGCCCGAATTGCTCGGCCCCCATATCCAGCATGTGGGAGACAACGTGCTCGTAGCCCGAGAGCGGGGAGGTCTCGCCGGCGAAGGTCATCGAGAGCCCGCCGAGCGCCAAGACCTTGGCGAGCACCTCCATGCCGACGGGTGAGCGGGCCCTGATCTCCTTCGCGTACGGGAGCGTGAGCTCCCTGGCGTCCTCGAGGACGTACCACGAGGCCTCCAGGTAGCCGGCTCCCGTCACGAGGTCGTTGAGGTACCAGTCGCCGAAGGAGACAAAGCCGGCGCTCATGTCGCCGACGCCGCCCAGGGAATACTCGAGGGGCGCCTCGCGCAGGACCTGCGTGTCGGCGACGAGCGCGTCGGGTAACCTGGAGGGCCAGGTTCGCTTCACTCCGTCCTTGGAGATCACCGCCATCCCCGAGGTGAAAGCGGGGGCGGAGTTAGCGGTCTGGCAGACCGCTAACGGCACCCGCCTCCCTTCCGGGTTCTCCTGCTGGTAGGTGAGGCAGGCGTGCTTTGCGATGTCCGTGATCACGCCAGAGCCCAAGGCCACGACCACCGTGCCGGGGCGGATCTCCCCCTTGACGATCTCAACCTCGCGGAAGTCCGGGTGGACGACGTCGTGCTCGTCGCCCGCCAGTTCGACGGGGCGCACCTCGCGCCCTCGCCGGCCCATCATCTCTCTGACCATCGGCTTCAGGTTGGCACCTCCCCGCGTCATGGGCGTCTCGTCCATCACGAGGATCACGTCCCCGGTCTCGGGCGCGAGGTCCCCCAGCACCGCAGGTAGTTCCGCGATCGCCTCCGGCCCGACCAGCACCCTAGTCAGTCCCAACTCGGGGATCTTGTCGCCGTCCTCCCAACCTTTCGCCTCCCTCTTGAGGCCCTCCACGTCGGCGGGGTCGTGGCGGAAGACCGGGGGCGGGGGAAGCACTTTCCTATCCGCCATCTATCCCTCGATTCTCTTCGGTCCGTACCGGCGGACGCTGCTCGTGGTACACGACGCGGAAGGGTAGCGGACGCGGTGGCCTTCGTGCCCCCGCGGCGTTCTTCGCGGCCTGTGGGATCAACCGTGCCTGCTCTGGAAACCGGCGAGCTTGTCGTACACGCCGCCCTCGGCGAGGGCCTGGTAGGTGCCCTTGAAGACCTCGTAGAGCTCGTCGTAGACCGCGTGGGTCTCCATGTCGGGCTCGTAGGTCGCGGTCCGGTTTACCATCTCGGCGCAGCCCTCTTCGACCGACGAGAACACGCCCGCGCCCACGGCGCCGAGGATGGCCGCGCCGATGACGGTGCATTCGCCCTCCTTGAGGGCGACCGTGGGCCGACCGTAGACGTCGGCCTGGATCTGGCTCCACACCGGGCTCTTCGTGGAGCCGCCGCTGATGCGCACCTCCCGGATGTCCACGCCCATGTTGGCGAAGGCCTGGAGGATGTCGCGCGACTCGAACGCCACCCCCTCCATGACGGCGCGGGCCATGGTGCTGGTGTCGTGGGCGAAGGTCATCCCGAGGAAGGACGAGCGGGCCTGCGGGTCGTAGTTCGGCGAGACCGACCCGGCCAGGTACGGGTGGAAGAGCAGCCCCTTGCTGCCGGGCGGCACGGCGGCGGCCATCTTGTTGATCACCTCGTACGCCTCGCCCCCCGCGAAGGTCTCGATAAACCGCGCCATGTAGCCGACGTTGTCCCGGAACCAGCGGTAGGAGCTCGCGGCGGCGGCCTGGAGGCCCTCGGCGATCCATTTGCCGGGGGCGGGGAAGGCGTGGGCCGAGCAGGTGATCTTTTTGTGGGGGTCGTACCTCGGGGAGTCCAGGTGGCAGATACTCACGCCCGCCGTGCCCAAGGTCACCTCGCACAAACCTTCCTCGATGACGCCCGCGCCGATAGCCGCGCACTGCTGGTCGCCGCCCCCGGTGCAGATCGGCATACCGACCGGCAGGCCCGTGCGTTCGTGGCAGTACTCGTCGATGGCCCCCACCTGGTAGGCCGAGGGCACGAGATCGGGCAGCTTCTCCATCGGGACGCCGAAAGTGTCGCACAGCTCACCGCTCCACTCGAAGCTCTTGATGTCCATGAGGCCGTAGAGGGAGCCGTTGGAGCGGTCCTGGAACCAGCCGTCGCGGGCGCCGAGGTTGCGGAGGAAGTACTCCTGGGTGGTCAGGATCTTGTCGGCCCTCTCGAACGTATCGGGCTCGTTGTCCATGACCCACTTGATCTTGGGCGACGCCCAGATGGTGCTCAGGGGCAGCCCCGTGACGTCGTAGTACGCGTCGTCCCCGATAGCCTCGCGCATCCACCGCACCTGTTCGCCGCACCGGGCGTCCTGCCACGAGATCCCCATGTTGTCGCGGAGCAGTTTGCCGTCCTCGTCGACGTACAGGTGCAGGGCCCGCTGCGTGGAGAGGCCCATGGACGCGAGGTCGTTCGGGGCCACGCCGCTGCGGGCGACGACGTCGCGGAGCGCCTCGTAGTTGGCCTCCATGAGCATGTTCACGTCCTGGTCGACCCAACCGGGCCGCGGGTAGACGCACTCGTACTCTCGGTAGCCCTCCGAGATTATGTTGCCCTCGAGGTCGTAGATCTTGGCCTTCACCCCCGTGGTGCCGTTGTCGAGACCGACGACGTACTGCTGCTCCGCCATGCGCTACTCCTCTCCTATCGAGGTTTGTCGTGTGCCGGGCTCATCGTGCGGTTCGGGGTCCAGGCCGAGCTTGCCGGGGTTCATAATGCCGGCCGGGTCCAGGGCGCGTTTGATCCGACGGAGCGCGTCGAGGCCCGTGCCGTGCTCGGCCTGCATCCAGGGGGCGCGCTGCAGGCCGATGCCGTGGTGATGGGAGATCGTAGCCCCCGTCTGAAGGCATGCCCGCATGGCCGCCCGCCAACCGTCCTGGTAAGCGCACTCGGCCGCCTCGTCGTCGGCCTCAAGGGCCCTGCAGATCACGTACAGGGACGCTCCCTGCGGGTAGACGTGCGAGACATGTCCGAAGACATCGGGCATGTGCGGCCGGACGGCTTCGACCATCCGCTCGTAGGTCTCCTCCAGGCGGCTCCACACATGAGCGACCTCTATGGCTTCGGCGATGCCGCCCGATAGGTTCACCCTCTCCCAGAGCCAGGCGATCTCGAATCGATGCCGTTCCCAGTGCTCCGCGGGCTCCCGTCCGAGGTCCTCCGCACCGAAGCCTAGAGCTGTCTCGACGGTGATGCTCTCCTCAAGCTCCACCATCCTCCGGTTTCCGTCGAAGGCGATCACTAATAGCCATCTATTGGAGTCGTGCCCGAAGTGTTCCAGGGTCGGTCGTCCCTCGACGGGATCGTATAGGCGGACGACGGCTGGCCTGACGCCGCCCTGCACGACCCCGCGGATCGTCTCGAGGCCATCCTTGAACGAGGCGAAGGAGAGGGCGCGAAATGCTCGTACTTCTGGACTGGGCCACATACGGAGGGTGACGCGCGTGATCACGCCGAGAGTACCCTCGCTGCCGATGAAGAGCTGCTTGTAATCCGGTCCGCTGGCGCTGCGCGGGACGGTCTTGGTGTGTATAACCTCGCCGGTAGGCAAGACCACCTCGAGACCAACGACCATGTCCTCTATATTCCCGTACAAGGAGGAGAACGTACCGCTGCCCCGGGTCGCCACCCAGCCTCCGACCGTCGAGATGTGGAGTGATTGAGGATAGTGCCCGACGGTGAAACCCTGAGCTTCCAACTTCTCCTCGAATGCTCCGCCGTAGAGACCAGCCCCGACGGTGACGAGCAGGTTTTCCGCATCCAACTCCTCGATCTCATCGAACGCGCCAAGATCCAGGCTGATACCGCCCTTCGTGGGAACGGTGCCGCCCATCACGCCCGAACCTGCTCCATAAGGGACTATCGGGATGCCGTGGCGGGAGGCCCATGCGAGTAATCTCGACACCTGCTCGGTCGTCTTCGGCCGTGCGACGCCGGCGGGCATGGTTTCGTACTGATCGCCCAGCGGACGATTCTTGATGGATAGTACCCAGCTGTCGTGTTCGTGTTCCCGGCGCGTTCTCGCGTCGGTCTTCCATTCGTCGTGCCCGAGCAAATCCTTCAACTCTTCCAGGGCCTCGGTGGGTATCCGTGCGGTGCTTCCGGGGACGTTGGGCAATGGGGTGTCCTCCATTCCGTCTTCAGGTTCCTAGCCGGCTCTGACGGAGCCAGTCGCTCGATCGCCGTACCGCCTCGTGCCAGCCGTAGTAGAGGCGATCGCGCTCGGATGCGTCCATGTCGGGCTGGAAGGTGCGGTCCACGGACCGGTGGGCGATAACCTCATCGCGGTTCTTCCAGACGCCCGTGGCAAGACCAGCCATGTATGCCGCGCCGAGGCTGGTCGTGAACTCGGCATCGCGAGGTCTTTCGACCTCGACATCCAGAATATCCGACTGGAACTGGAGCAAGAAGTCGTTCCCCGCCGCGCCACCATCGGTCTTTATGGCCTTTATCGGCACGTCGGAACCCTCACGCATGGCCTCCAGAAAGTCCTTGATCGAGTAGACGATGCCTTCAAGTGCGGCCCGCGCAAGGTGGGCCTTCTTGGTGCCGCGATTTATGCCGATGATCAGGCCGCGAGCGTAGCTGTCCCAGTAGGGCGCTGACAAGCCGGTCAAAGCCGGAACCATGTACACGCCCCCGTTATCAGGGATCGAGTTGGCAAGTCCCTCGGTTTCGGCGGCGCTGTCTATCAGCTCCGCTCCGTCGCGCAGCCACTGGATGGCCGAGCCGGTTACAGCCGCGTAGCCCTCGAGCGCGTACGTGGTCTTGCCTCCCTCGCGCCAGGCGATAAGGCTGTTGATGCCTCCCTTGGGCACTACCAGCTCTTCCCCGACGTTCAGGTCCAGGAACGTCCCGGTGCCGTGGGTGCATTTGACCGTGCCTGCTTCGAAGCAACCCTGCCCGAACAACGCGCTCTGCTGATCGGCGAACACGCCGGTAACCGGAACGTCGGGACCGAAAAGATCCCGGTCGGCGGTACCGTAGTTCGCACCCTCATCGCGCACCTCGGGTAAAACCCGCTCCGATACTCCAAGTTCCGCAAGCCACTCACTCCACCAGGAATTGGTGGTTAGATCGTAGGCACCGGTGACCGAGGCGTTGGAAGCGGATATGGCGTGGGTCGCGCCGCCGGTCAGCTTCCACACGAGCCATGAGTCTATGGTCCCGAAGGCCAGCTCGCCACGCTCGGCCCTGGCGCGCAACGCGGGATCGTTGTCGAACCACCAGGCGAGCATCAGCGAGGAGTACACCGGTGAGAAAGCAAGCCCAGTATGCTCGTAAGCCTTCTCGCCCCATTCTGAGGCGAGAGCATCGACCATGCCGGCGGCACGGCTGTCCTGCCAGACGATAGCCCGGTCCACTGGCTCTCCAGTACGCCTGTCCCACAGGACGGACGTGGCCCGCTGGTTCGTTATCGCGACGGCGGAGAGCGCCTGGTCGGCCTCCCCGGCCTTCACCATGACCTGTTCGCAGACGTCCCTGGTAGCCTGCCAGATCTCCTCGGGATCGTGCTCCACCCTGTCGGGAGCCGGGCTGTGCTGGGTAAACTCCTCGTAGGCCTGAGCCACGATCTCGCTCTGACGGTTTATGAGGACCGCCCGCGTTCCGGTGGTGCCTTCGTCGATGACCAGAATATGTTCAGGCATAGTTTCCTCCTTCGTAGGGTTCTCTGTCCCGTCGGCGAGCCCTGCGCTCGGCCCGGCTGACAAACTTGATTTCCGATCGTCTTGTCGTGCCACCCTCGCGTAGATGCTCCAGTACCATCTCGACCACGGCGGGGATCGACGCGACACCCGGCGATTGCATCCCGGCTATGTCATAGAAACCGCTGATTCCCGGTGCAGGCCCAATGATGAAATCCTCGGTATACGTGGCCGCTCGTAGTCCGGCTCCCACCTCCCGCACGGCGTCTAGCGGAAAAGACGGGAGCAGCTCGGCTCCTTTTTCAAGGATCTCCTCGACCTCCTCGTCCGTAGAGATTGCTCGATACCTGTCCGCCTGCTCCACAGCACTCGGCCCCCCGACCATCGTTCCTCCAGGACGCGGCGTCAGTCCACCACCCTTTGTGTAGGCGAGCGGTGGCAGCCCAACCGCACGCCTGAAAGGCACCCCAGCTTCCTCGCTGAAGATCAAGAGCGTCCCCCGCCGTGGGTGTATGGAGTACCGTTGGCAGCCGGCCAGAGCAGCCATCTTATCCACGTTCAATCCCGCCGCGTTGACGATAAGCCTTGTCTCGACCTGCGCCGAGGGTGTACGCACTCCCAAGACCCTGCCGTCCTGCACTTCCACATCGATCACGGGAGCCTTGAGCACGATCTTGCCGCCGTGTTCCCGAACGTCCTCGGCCATCGCGCGAGTTGCCTCTAGAGAGTCTATGTAAGCCGCCGTAGGGGTCCACAGTGCAGCAATGACCCGGGGATTCAACCGTGGCTCAAGCTCCAGTGCGCGGCTGCCGTCGAGAATCTCCACGCCGGGCACGCCGTTTGACCGAGCCCTATCCAAGAAGCGCTGTAACTGGTCGACATCTCTCTGGTTCAGAATTGCCAGGAGGGATCCCGTCCTCAAGAAAGGGATGTCGAGCTCGGCTGCCAGGGTTGGCCAGAGCAGGTTGCCACGCACGTTTAGCCTAGCCTTCAAGGTGCCAGGCGTGGGATCCAGCCCGGAGTGGATCATGCCGTTGTTCCAGCTCGTGGTGGCACCGCCGATAGCCCCGCCCGCCTCGAGAACGAGCACGTCGTGGCCCGAGCGGACGAGCCCGCGAGCGACGGCCATCCCCACGATCCCTCCGCCGACGACGACCATCTCCACTTCCCCGGGCAGGGTCCCCACAGGATGTTTGGACAAAGGAGGAGGTTCACCCTCTCGCTGATCATCCGCCCGAATTTCACAGATCAAGTTCGATAATCCGGACTCACTAGCCACAACATGACCGACCCTGACACAATCTTTCCAAAGAGCGAGCCGGCCGTGCAGGCGCACCACATCGCCCGAAACCTCGACTTCTAGCTCGTCCGTCCCGTCCACTAGCACCGACTCGAGAACGCGCTTCGCCCTGAGGACGATGCGCGATTCTTCAGGCGACGACGCTATGTCAGACCTCCCCAGCCGCTTTCTTGGAGGCGAGGTCTAGCATTGACGAGAGCAGAGCTAAACGCATGTGGCAACTTGAGCGGAAGCTTCGAAACGTTTGGCTTCGAAATATCTGCGTCCCTCCTGTTCCAAATCTCCTTACCCGGATCACTACAGTAGGTCAATATTCAGGTTACTGCATATTGACCCTTCAGTCAAGCAAGAGAGGTTTTTCGGAGTAGCGAACCGCGAGTAGGCCCGGAGCTCGGGTCGGTGTAACCAGCCGCAAACTAGCGGCCGTGAGAGAAGCCCGAACGCTACACACCCTCCTTTGCCGTCGGCCGCAATGCAGGATCGTCGGAATGATGTTGATACCGGAAACGGGATTGAGACGGCGAAACCGGCGCGACTTCTCGATCTTGCGTTTTAACTGCGCTGGCGGGAAAGGATGCGGGAGACTCTTGGTGAGCGCATGATGGGCGCATCATGGAACCTCTCGATGCCCTTCGCGCCTTGCGTCGCTCGTTCTACGGATGCCTCCGCCGCATGGGAGACGCTCTCTTCGAGCTCGCAGACGCCATCCTCGCCGCAGAGGGCGCCGACCCTTCCCCCGCCCACCCGAGCCTCCAGCCGCCGAACGTCTCGGAAGTGGGGGCCGCT
>JAABUS010002448.1_pt1 | contig 35156 bp, 23 predicted proteins | sample 5560161 | NCBI WGS metagenome assembly JAABUS01 (sample SAMN10711885, study PRJNA513376) | rock metagenome | isolation source: Antarctica rocks | place: Antarctica: Victoria Land, Trio Nunatak nord | collected 2016-01-04 | reverse complement strand
TTTCTTTATTATAAACCGGGCTAGTTATTTAATATAATAAGATTTCTTTAAATACGCGATTTAAGAACTAGTTAAAGATATTTAACTCGAGAAATAACCTATAACCTAAATAAATAAATAACGGGTAACTAACTATAATACGATTAATAAAGGATAATAATAAGAAATACGCGATTATTTTTAATTACGCGTAATTACACGGGGATAAAAGAAATTCATCGTAGAAACTAAATTAATTAATTTTAATAAAAAGGGGGAAATATAGCCGATATATTTTCGTAGAAGGATATAATTATCTCTCGGCGGACGAGATAATAAAAGTAAAAAAACTCTCGACGCCGTCGAAAAAATCATATAAAAAGGGCCCGAAAATAACGAAGATTACGATTCTAAAGAAACTCTTAATATAGGAGAAATCGATATCTAGGAAATTTAATAAAAATAACGAGAATAACGAGAGCGAGTCCGAACTAAAAAAGGAGTTTTCGGTTTCGAAGAAATCTTTAAAGAAATTAGTAATAAAATTATTTTTACCGAAGAAATCGACTTTAAAAATAATCTCCCTTATAATCGATTATAATAATTCTTAATTAACTAATATAAAATCATTTAATATCGAGGCGCAGGAACGTTAAAAGAAGTATATTAAAATTATATAAATATCCGATGACTTAATTATATAACTAGAAGAGTTAGATAGGATTAGGGAGATATTTAAAATAAAAATCACTACCGAAACTAAAATCGTAGATTTTTTAAAGTAAAAAATTACGACTACTTTATCTACGCCTACGAAAAAGCGGGTAAATAAGAAAAGTATAATATTTACGGCCACGGAATAATAAGTTAAAATCGGTAATAAAGATTTTTTAATTATATTTTAAATTATATTTTAGACTTCGCCTTTCCTTATAATTAAAATTTTTTAATAAATTATTTTTTCTTCTATTATATTTAAAAGCTCTAAATAAAAGAGAGTAAAATATATAATTAAGAAATTTAAACGGGATAAAACGTCGGTTAATTTAAATACGAAAAAAGCCTCTTTAATATAAATAATAACGGATATTTCTACGGTAATTAATAAATTTAAATCGGTTATATTAACGACCGTACCGCCTTTAACGAAGAATAATTCTATATTATTATAAACTTATAAACGTACTAGCCCTATTATAAGCGAAAAAAATAAAATAAAATAAATTTTCTTATTTAAAACTACGGGAGCGATCGTAACCGGTTTAAAAATAAAGCGCTCGAAGAAAATAAAACCTAATAAATAAACTAAGCCGTTAAAAATAAAAGGGGAGATTAAGAATATTTCTATATTATCGGAGGATTTAAGCGATAATACTAAAGCGGAATTCTTAATCGAGATCGTTAAAAAAGTATTCGTTAAATCTAAAACTCGTATAAACGCGTTAGTAACCAGAAATAACCTCCTAGAAAATAATAATACTATTTTATATAATCACGTGGATTTCTTAAAAAGCCTTATTATTAAAATTAATAATAAAATAATCCGTATTTTATTAATCCTAGAAGTCTTTTATATTATTTTTATTTAATATTATACCCGCCTCTTAAGTTAATATAGGGTCGATTATTTATTATAAGATTTTTTTAATTCCGTAGAAATTAATATATTTAAAGAGTAATTAGTTAGAAGTAAATAAATAAAATTAATTTAAAGAGTTAAAAATATTAACGGTATTAAAGATTTCGCTAATAATCTTTTAATTAATATTAACGTAAATATAAACTCGTTAATTAAAAGATATCCGGCTTTAGAATAAATACGTAATCGAGAGAAATTTAAATAATAAATAACTACCGATATTATATTAAACAGTAAATTTATTAAAGAGAGTAATAAATTATATAATTAATTCGGTATAACCGCGTAGATTATTTTAGATAATAACGATCGCGCCGTTTTTAAAGTTATTACCGATAATAAGGCCGCGTAAATTACTACGATTATTATCGGTTATAACGAACGCTTTATTACTAATATTTTAACTACCGATAAATAAGAACCCTAATTAAATACTACGATAAATATATTAAAGATTACGGATACTCCTTTATTTAGTATTTATAACCTAACGGTTAATCTCCGTCTCGACGATTTTAAATAAAAACGTCGTCGTTTTCTTATTAATATAGTATATTTATAGTAGTTCTAAGTCGAGGTAATAAAGAATAAACTATATTAACGATTATAATATTTATTCTCGTTTATATATTTATTTCGAGGCCTCGAGGACGTAAGGCCTTTATTTATAAAGGTAATTATTATAATTATTAATATATAAAAACTAGTACCTTAGTATAAGATAATAATTTATTTATACTACTAGATAGAAAAAAGAATAGAATATATAATATATTAAGACTAAATCTTAACTATTATTTTATTTCGTTAATACTATAATTCTTGCGTGTCTTATTTCGTTAATACTATATTTTTATTAATAATATACGAATACATCGTTTTAACGCTTTATTCTAATTAGGGTTATATATAGTAATAGGAATCTAATTAACTCTAAACTTAACGAATAACGCCTATATTCTTCTATTTATATTTTTATTAATATTATTATCTTTAAAGTACTAAATAGGCCTCCTAGTATTCTTAGTATACTCGAAATAAAAACTCATTATATTAACTATATTTAACTTCTTCGTAAATAAATAAATAATTAATTCGTTAATAACGTTATCGAGTAAAATAAATATATAATATTTATTCTTTAGTATATATATAATTTGACTACCGCCGGCGATATCGGTATATATTAACTCGCCTCGATCGATGACTCTTTTTATCCAGTCGGATTATTTAGGTACGCGAACGATAATATAGTATTAATACCCTATAATATATAGTTTATACTTTTTAATAAATAGTTTTAGGGTTTAAAGTAATATAATTTTCTAAATATTTATTCCTTCTAATAAATACACTAGTCTTTTAATATTATTTATATTTAAATAATAAAGCCTCCTATATTATTAAATCTATAATCCGGATTTAACTAAAGGACTAGTAATTATAGGAGATAGAAGAAGAGGATTCGTCTTAGTTTTAAACGTAGTTAGGGATTTTCTTAAATTAAACGAGTATTTAGTCTCGATACGGGTTCTAGATAAATAAAACTCCCCCTATTTATTTAAAATATTTATTCTTTTATTAATTATTTAAAATTTATAACTATTCCGCTCTAACGTTCCTAACGATAGGAGATTATATTTTATATCGGGAATATAATATATATTAACGAGATCTAACTCTTTATAATCACCGTTAATAAACGGGTTAATATTAATAATATTAATATTATAAATCCTATACTAGGATTCGTCCCTAATTATTACGAATTTATATCGCTTCTCCTTATATATAGCCTTATCGAATAGGGAGAAGTCGTATATAATATAAATATTTATAATTAAATCTATCTAGAAAGTATCGTCTTTATCGTCTAATATTTTAGTTTTATTTATATAGTTAGAAATAAGTATTTTTTTAACTTTTTTAACCTCGGCGGGCTTTTTACCTAAACTATTAATATAGTTTTTAATTAAGAAGTATTATTTACTCTCGTATACTTCCTAACCTTCCAACCTTTTATCTTTATAAAAGTAATAATAATTTTCTATAAAGTAATATCTTTTATAGCCCTCGTAATTTTTTCTTTCTTTATATAATTTATTATTAAATCTATCTTTTTAACGATTTTTACTATTTTTACTCTTTTTGTAGTTAGGATTTATAAAGTTATTCCTAGATCTTAATCTATAGTTAAAAGTATTATGATTTCTACTTTTATTATTTCTATATTTATTTTATTTTCTTAGTATTAACGCCTTTAAATTCTATCGGCGATTATTATATTCTAGGAGTTTATTAAATATATCGTTTAAAATAAATATTATCTTATCTCTTTTAACTAGACTTTATATATTAGCGATATATATATATAATTTAGAGTTAATTCCTACCCTAAAGTATAACACTAGTATTTATTCGGGTAATAGAGTTTTTATATTAACGAGTTTTTTTTAATATATTTTTATATAGTTTTTATACTCTAGTAAAGACTTAAAGTTATCTTAGTCTTTACGAGTAATTTAATATATATATAAATCGACGGTCTACGTGTTAGAATACTCGAAAAACTAGTAAAGAATATTTATCGCCTTAATATTATTCGTGACGCCGGCGATATAGGTTTTTAGGTTCGGTTCTAAGTTAAATAGAATATAATTATATATCGTTTTATAATTATTTTTTTATTCGCCTAGTTTTTTTTAATATTTCTTTTTAACTACCCTATACTCTTTCTTCTCTTTTAATATAATAAATAGAGTTTTATATAATCTCCCTTTATTATCTCGGTATACTAGTATTCTAATTAGCGGATCTAGGGTAATAGGATATTAATATCTTTCTTTATCGATTATATAGCCCTAAATTTTTTCAGCCCCTAAAATAATAATAATATCGATTTTCTACGACTCCTAGTTACTTTTACCTTTTAATTTAAGAATCTTTATATTACTATTACCTCCTATTATACCTAAGAGTAATATAGATAAGGAGTAATTAATATTAGGGACTTTAAAGATTTTACTTTTAAAGTAACGGTATAAAAAATATAAAATACCGTTATTTCTTTAACGGCTCTCTAGCTCGCCTTAGGAATACACTAAATAAACTACGTAATAAATACGTTATATACCGGGCTTATAACCCGTTAGTAACGTTCATAGAGATAGTTCTTCTATATATTGATATAGTTTATTAAGGAGTAGTAACTATGGCAGTTGCCAGCTATGTATTATCTTAAGGGGCTTGCCCTAGCCCTAAGCCAAGACCTGCTTAGTAAGCCAGGCTGACCGGGAATGGTAGTTGCAATCCAACGACTGACGCAAATAGAAATCCTCGACAAGAGCTCCGCGATGTTTCCGCTGGGTGCAAGTGAACCAGCCAGCAATCCGCCAGAGGTGACTAGGACGTGATCGGGTAGCATCTCGACTTTGACCGCAGGGCTCTCGGCGTTTCTTCTGACGTGGAGGCCAGGGGCGGAGGAAAGCCACATCATGAAGCTGCCCGAATTCACTGCTGAAACCACGGACTTTGATTGTTCAACGGCTGGGCGAGTAGTAGTAGGTGCGGTTTCCTATCTACTTACTTCAAGGCCGCTATAGGTCTGAGGGCGTTTTTTCCCGTCGTGTGATTCGAAAAGTGCAGTATGTACGCTTGGTGATACAACACGAATAATTGATGTGAGCAGAGTTATGCTGATGGTTTCGAGCCCGGTCATTAGGATTTGGATCGTGAGTTTGTTTCTGACAATGAAGTCAGGCTATAATTGGGTGTCCTGCTCTCCCTCAATGTCATCGAGGGTATACTCATCAGTCGGCCTCGTTAGATGCCACAAATTTAAGGGACCATCAAAGGACTGACGATCCAATTCCAGATGTCTAGGCCCGGAACTTCGAAACAAATGTTATTACCTGTGAATCTTCCCGGAGAACAGATTTCAAATGTGATCTTCGAAGACAACGAGAGGCTTACTGTATGAGCCCCTCAGGTTGAGGCAGCTGGCCTTTGTTTACTGACTCTTTCATGTTTAGATTTCCAGTAGCCCGGTCAGCCCTTGGACAAGCTCAAGGGTGTATTTCATATGACCGTCCACGCCGCTCAGGTCCAGGTAGAAGAACCCATCCTCGGAGCATGCTTTCAGAAGCTTTCCACAATCGTTCGTTTGGTGTTTGTACCATCCGCCTGACAATTCTCCAAAAGAGACAGTTTCATGTTTGTATGGCTTGGATATACGCCTTCTTGTAGTGGTTCAGGCTCAGTCCCATTTCCTACAAGATCCATGCGACGAGACATCGTTGTGTCAGATGTTACCTATTATGTATCATCGATTCAAGGACACAAATTGCACAGGCTAATTGTATCGGTATATATAAGAACTTCCTTATCGCACACAATATCTGTGGCAAGCTAAATACCAAAGGATTGCTCCGAGATAGCGAGAGAGGTCTGTAAATCAATGGCAGGCTGCAAGAAACGAAAACCCGGAAGAACGCGGACACGATCTGGTATTCCAGAATTCCCACATTTGCAATGCTATCTACGAATTTTCGCGTGCAATTAGAGAATCTTTTCTTACCCCTTAGCCCACCCCGGCTCTAGTGTCGTTCGTGCCATTTTTTCGCGGAACCTCTAGCTCGTCATAGGCTCGAGACCTATGGGAAGAATGGCTTCGAGGCGTCAGCATCTGGTGGCGTATCTCTCAACACGACTTTCGTCTACCTATATATGTTGGCGGAGGTGCGAGCCTAGATTCGAGAGTCTCGCATGGTAGATATTGTTATCGTCCTGGCAGTCGCAGCAATTGCATGGCTTTCAGACTTTGGATTTGGAACAAATCTGCAGGCATCTTTAGAGGAGTCCGTTCAGTTGGGTGAGTTGGATCTCTGCAAAACGAAGTGAAGGCCTCGAATGCTGATAGAGGGGATCATGTAAAGATACAAGCAGGGTTGCAAGTATCCCGACGACCCCGACTTCATGGGTGTGATATCAGAACATCCGTACGACGAGGACTATACGCTTGTGTAACTTCTCAGTAAGCGTGTCAATTGCAAGCACTGACATTATGTTACCAGATACCTACCAATGCGCTTCTCGATAGTACACTTTTTGATCAAATTCTCCCAGGTCCTCCCTCCACGAATTGCAAAGTTCTTTAGGGACTACAAGTCGCTTTGAGAGTTATTGATCAATACGGATTTTACAACTTTACGATGGAGTGTTTGTATTCAAAGCTGACGATTATCGAAATATCGTGGGTTTCCGCGAGAACGGTACTTCTGTAAACGCCTCACCAAGATCGATTGATTTTTGGGTACTTTGCAAATCTCCGATCCTACTCTAGGCAATCGTACCCCGTTCCTTTATCCTCTTATAGTGGCTGCTGGATTACGATGCCGAACCTCTCCACTTCGAACTTCGAGGAGTGGAAGCAGATTTTGAGCGTTGCCTAAGCTCTATACAATACCGAGTCGTGCCTCTTCAGCATAATTCATGGCCGAAACACAACCTCAATCTCCAAGTAGTGTTGCAATCTGTCCGTTTCTTGGGATGACAGTGCAGTTCTCTTAAAGAAGTTTCTCGGAAAGCCCCCTTGGTACCTGAATGCCGACGTTCTCGTATGCGGAAGGGTAAATGCCACGCTTTTACTATACCAATCATGTTAGGTCGTCTCCAACCCTGCTGTTAGTATTTTGGTGTGCTTAATCACATTCGGTGTGAACGTCAGGGCAATTATTTCAGTGGTTACGTAGAAGTGTTCTAGTTCTCAATATTGCTACCGTAGAACTCCAAACATAAAGACAATTTATTCCTTGACTTGATATCCACAAATCATACTTCTCCCATGCTACCTAGTGCTCGCAGAAGTTGAAAGTCATTCTGTCCATATCTTTGCCCACATCCTCTACAAAGGCTTTCCTTTCCTTCATCAACTTTAGCCGAATCTCCTTGGCCTCCTCCAGTGTCATCGTAGAATGAGGGATGTCAGGAAGGATCTTGTTCACTAACTCATTCGGCAATCGCGAGGTTTTCTCAACGAGGCTCTCTGTCCTTTCGAGAACGTCCTTACTCAACCATGACTTCTGCTGTGGTGGTACATTCGCAGTTGATAGCACGCGAATGTTGGGATCCACCAGGAACAGAGCCAGAATCTTGCGGTGTCCTGGCTTGGCAAGATCCGCAAGACGAAAAGACGAAACGCGATGCTGGAAAACGTTCGGAAAGGCAAGAAGCCGACCCTCTTTTGTCAACACTCGTCCCAGCTCCTGTATGGCTGGTCCATTCTGTTCAACGCCGTATATTTGTTCCACACCCCCATAGTCACCTTGGCCATAAGATTTTCCTTCGAGCGTTTGATTATCGATTCGGTGGCGGAAACCCAAGAAACTATCGGTGATGTTGTCTGAATCGTAATAGTAGAGCGCACTGGCGCAAATGTGCTCGTTCATCTGGCCTTCGACGTGCCACGACCCACCCTCGTAGTCGGGCTTTTCCGGACTCAATTCGATGTTGGCGAGCTTCACAATGATCTGCAAGCCCTGCTCGGCAAATTGAGTCTTGAGGTCCACTTTGTCTCGCTCTGAGTACACGAACGGTTTGAACAATCCGGGCTCTGGCATGACTAGCACACGAGACGACTTCTCCCATTTCTCCTGCCTCTCATACTCATCCATGTCTTCCCCATAAAACTCATCTCGCTCATCTTCCGGAACGGTGTAATCTTCAGGGACTTCTTTTCCCTGTGGCCACTCGTACTCGGTACTCTCCATATCAATACGCGGGTTGCTTAGAGCCTTGACCGAGGAGAGAACTTCGTCCCATAGTGGGATGGACTTTGCCATAATCCTTTCAATCACACAGTACAGGTGTGGATGCTGTGCTGGATGTAAGTTGTTGATGTAAGTGGATATCTCGATCTCGTTGTCTTTAAGGAATGCCACCTCACATGGTAACCATTGAAAATCTCTGGACCAGAATTTATTCGCTCCGCGGTTGCCCCACATCCATCCCATACGATAGGGGTCATTGGTCAAGCCCTCCGACTCCTCGGGTTTCTTCACGATCTCGCCTTTGCCGATGAATTCTTCACAGCCTTTGAGGCCCATCCTGCCCGAAGGCAGAGCTCTTGATCTTCCGTAGACTAATGGGAACAGTGAAGGATGGACGAGATCCAAGACTTGTCCGTCACTTCCTGGGTGCCAATCCTGGTTCGGCACTTTCTCAAGCGGTGCACAAGCTACTTTCAGAGCTTCTTTCAGCCCCGGGTGTATCACAGTGTCCGATTTGACGACTGCAGCATCCAGATCTAGTGAGGACACCATGCCGGTTCTCTGAAATAACAGCGCCTTGTTCTGCAATTCGTTGAAGCACTACCGGGTAGTATTAGGTCACTAAAATATTCAGAAGAATCATGACCAACGCCACAATAAGTCGAAGGTAGAACGACTTTGCTCGCGACAACTCACATAATCAAGCATCCTATCCGTGACGTCCATACCCTCGGTGTCAGTAGCCTCTTGTCCCCATTTCTGTATGAGATTCGCATCAAACACCTTCCGATCCCACTCTGGTTTCTCAGTGATCGAATTCATAAGCTGTAGCATCGTGAGTTCTCGAAGCGTAAGAGCTGTACCCGGCCAGCCCATGATGGCGTTTGGAAAGCATTTCCCCCATTCCAGTGTGTGATTAATGGGCAAGCCGAAGCCGGGAACCTTGAGTGGTGCTGTTTCCATCGTGGTCTGAGTGGCAACTCGCTGGGCTACTGGATATATGATTTGACCCATATGGTTGGAAGTTAGGAATGGGCTTCTGGAAGATTTGTTGCACCTTATGTACGCGAAAAGTGCATCGCCGCTAGTGGAAAGCTGCCTGTTGTTGGTGGCTATGCTACGTCACAAACTTCGGCTATCCGAAGGCAGCAGACCCTCATCATGACAGTCGTGACACGGACCAAAGCGGCAGCCCTGAACATACCACTTTGTAGGAAGCAGAAAAAGTCATCGTACGAAGAATTTCGGGGCAACGATACAGTCGATCTCCGCTAGTCTGGAGGTTTGGTTCTATTGACGTGCAGTAATCATCTACGGCACTCTATTAAGGCAAAACCGCGGATACGCGAAGATCCTACACGAACTTTCGAATCATGATTTTACGACTCAGTGAAGTTTTACTGCGGGCGCTAAAATGCGCTGGCCCTTCCAAACCTGACAGCTTGCCGCACAAGCACCCAAAGCGAGTCCAGGACTTTTTGCTCCTTAAATGTGGGTAGAGGTCAACGGCTATCATTCCACCTCGAAGATCTTCGATAGCGATGGCTGCGAGACGGCTCTCAGTTCAAAGAAGCGTCACTATCCCAGAATGAGATTGGCTTACTAACATTGACTCGAGTGTGTCAAGTAAGAGGCTTATGTGTTGGCACCTCTCTGCTGAAGCTCACAATATTGACTAATTTGTTTACTTTGATCATGTTTTAACCGCTATGTCTCATGCCTAACATGATTCTGGTCACGGCACCACACACTCTTCGAATTCCAATGATCTCTTCTCCAACTCCTCAGTTTTTTGTAAAGTCTCATGGCGGGAAGAGTAGAAAGTATGACAAGATCAGCTCTAGCTCTTCATCAGCATGAAAAAGTTTTGAAATTGGCATGGGTGGGAACAGCATCCTTTTTCAGAGATCCAACGTAGATATGAGAATAACTATTCGGAGCTTGCGATAAAGATATGCCTACAGGTTGGCGTTCCGAGATGCTGTATAACAGCTCATCGATAGGCATAGAGTATAACCTTGTGAAATATCAATGAGCTCTCGATCATAGGCATTGTGCAGTGTAGAGCATGATCTATGCGATCATGCATGGGAATAGAAGCGGGGCAAAAGATGTTTGAGGATGCGAATGGGTTTGGAGGGAAGAGATCTTGAACTGCAAATGAAGAGAATCTGTTTCTCGAGCCTTGCAGATAAGATGAAGGAAATAGAATAAATATCAAAATAAGATTCATCCCGTTATCAACGGGCCCTTGGTGCAATGGTGACATTGTGATAAGGGTAATCAGCCTCTAGTTCGTGTAAAGCTGACATTCCGATCGAAGGGAGATCGGTGGGCGACGCTCCCTGGAAACGATATGAGGTGCTAAATTCGCATTGCGGATAGTGGCCGAAAAAGCAAATTGATATGACTTGAGTGTTGTTCGGTTTCTTCAGACACAGGGATAAACAAAGCTTGAGACTGGCCACCTCTCGCCTGCAACCCCGTCTGTTTCTTTTGCCATTTTGGATCCCTGGTTTCAAGGGTAGTTTTCGAGTTCAAAGCATTGAATGCCCGGGTTTCCTCAATTTTTGTTTGTCGTGAGAGCTGAAAGAATCCTTGTTTCATTCGCTCTGCACTCATTCATGGTGACCCATTCAAATCGCTCTTTCTCTCTCTTCTTTTTCGATGGTAGCCGAGATTTTGGTGTTCTTCCACGCCGCTAAGGTCATCGTCACGCCGTCGGGCGAGGAAGCTCGGCCCGTATTCGTAGGCTGATTCCTTGTTTCAATTTGTTTGCACTTACACTTGATAGCGTGTTTACCACGGTCAAATTGTGCTTCCCCATAGCAAGTTGGAGATCAAATTGGAATTGCGCTCACAAGGCATTACGCGGACCACTGGTGCAGAGTCACCACAAGATTCAAGATATACATCACTGTCAGCATTTCTTTCAGCAGATCGGGTATCCAAGTAAAAGGTATCTGGGAAACGAAATTGTCCAAGAACCGCAGAACAGAGATACAGAACAAGAGAACCGACAGTCTTCCTGGCTCTCATGATTCGGTCCTCAAGTCGCCTGCCAAGGGACGTAAGACCACCGTGTCTTCAGACAGCTAGCCTGCCAGTGCCTAAACCTGGACTTGCGTCATTCTTCGCGTCTGGCCCTGTTCATATCAACTGCCATGCAGAATCTGAGTGCTCTGGTCGATGTGTCGTTGCAGAAGTCTTTTCAGGCTAGCCGCAGATCTCTCCGTCATCTTGGCAGGACATCTAGCCTGTGCCTCCATGCCAGCACGCCTAGCCCGTGACCTAACCAGGTGTGAACATTGCGTCGCTCGTGCGGACTTCTCGTGTGACGATACCTATTGCCAACCACTGCAGTTCCTATTCTACATATCCTCCGTGATCGCACGCAGGTCGTGACGAGATCAAACGCTCGCAAAAAAGCAGAACCACCTTCACAAGAAAAAAGAGCACTCAGGTGCTCCCCCAAGCTAGACATGGAGGCGACATACGACAAAGCCAGGCAGGTGATGGAGGAGACAGGACTTGACCGCGAGGGACGTAAAGAGGGCGGCTTTGCCCAAGTCGAGCAAGACCTGCCCCATCATATTGGGTCCCGCTTCAATATCCCAATGATCGACAACATTACCTCGTTGTTAGGCGGGCATAATCCTCTGGCGAAGGATGTTGACCCGAAGACCGAATGTGTATGGCTGCTCGACAACCATGCCTATCGACCTGTCCATGTCTATCCCCATGTGCCCCAGCCATTCCAAGCAGAATTTGTTGCTGCGTACTTCAGAAAAAATACCGGGAAGGACGTAAGCAAAGCTGTAGCCAACATCGCAGACACAATCGGCTTAGGCAAGGGCGACGGGCTTGACAGGGCTGAATCGGAGAGAACTATTGCTCAGAGGCTACAGCCGTTCGTCGACACCATAGCGCCCGCGCGTTCAGTGGAAGTGAAATTCCCCAATGGTACAATTCACAAGCTTGGTCCCGGGGGTCGAAGCGCCGTCAGCGAGCAACTCATCGTTGCTATCCAAGAATACAAGGACGGAGAAAATGCCGCGATTCCCGCGATCAAGGATGTCACTCCCTACGGGCCGATGCTCACCCACTTTGCTGAACCGGAAGGCTGGCTTGTCGTATCTGACATCGACGACTCGATCAAGATCACAATGACACCCTCCCCTATCGGCATTCTCCGCAGCACCTTTGTCTCCGAGCCCGCGCCCATTGCCGGAATGCCCGAACTCTACGCTCAAGTCGCCCAACTGCTAAATCCAACATGGTTCTATCTCTCCGCCTCTCCCTACAATCTCTACCCTTTCCTTCGCAAGTTTCTACATCAATACTATACCCCCGGCACCATCATTCTCCGTGATGCATCCTGGATGGATCTTGGCGGGTTCCTCGCCTCTCTAACGCAAGGCACAGAAGCGTACAAACGCAGCCGTATAGAGAGAATACATGGCTGGCTACCGAATCGTAAGGTGCTTTGCGTGGGCGACAGCACGCAGAGCGATCCCGAAGCTTACGGAGATATCTGTAGGATTTGGCCTCGCTGGGTAAAGGCAGTGTTCATCAGAAAGGTGATGGATGTCGCTGAGATGAAGAATACTGATAAGAATACCGATGAAAGGTTTGAGAAGGCGTTCAAGGGCGTCAATAGAAGTATATGGAGGACGTTTGAGGATCCGGAAGAATTATATGAGGCTGTGGAACAGTTGAAGGGGATAGAATGAGTAACGGGTAGGTTGGGATGGGCATAGGTTTTGACAGAATGGGCTGGCGTTTGATGGGGTCTGCAGTGACAATTTCGGGTACAGCCTGCTTATTGAACTTTGTGGTGATCGGACGTTTAGGCAATGCACACGGCTGAACGACTAATGTTAGCAATACGAATATCGATATCAATGTTCTCATGAAGAAATGAAGCACAATGCATGCTTGTGAAAGCCGTCCAGCGCGAGATTATGTCGAGTGTTTCCGAGCGATCCCTGATTCGCAGGAATCTCTGAGTCCAGAGATACTTATTGGGTATGGCAAAGTTATTTTCGTTGCTTGATTAATCTACCATTTCTTGGGCGCGTCAACCATAGAACGCGAGAGGACAACGCTTGCCTCGGCGTCCTTCCTCAGCCTCTGTTTTGCGTTGATACCTGTGCGATCAGTGACCGGCGTTGCATCTATAATGCTGTCAAAAGCATCATTGTCGCCCACATCCGAGCCAGATTCCAAGTCGGAGTCCACAGGGACAGCTCTCGTTATCTTCTCTGGTGGCTTCTTATCTTCCTTGCAAGGATTCGAGAATGGCTTTGACGCCAGCACCCTTCGTCTCAGCTCCGCCATCTCTTCTTCGTCATCCTCTCCATCAGAGATGGCTAACGGGTCACTGGTAACTGCGACGCCCCCTTCTTCACCATCGTCGCTGTTTGGAGCGTCCGAGTCATCCTCATCTTCTTCGTCAGAGTCGACTACCGGCCTCCGATTCATGTTTCCCCCTTTCCATGCATCTTCCTTGCCTGTGCTATCGCCATCCACACGGTTCTCGGAATATTCGCGCTCGATCTTCGCGAGCCAGATCTCTTCGGCTTTCTTCACTTCCTCTTCGTTCGAGCAGGCGGCATATCGTTTTAAGAGTTGGGCGTTGATTTCCAAGAAGGGTTCTCCGTAAGAGAAATGTGCAAGAACCTCATGCGCCCAATCCTCATGTCCACAAATGAAGAAGCAAGCCGCAATTGCTTCTGCGCAATTAAGTCGCCATGGCCGTCCGTAGTTCACTGAGTTTGCTGCCACTAGATACGGTACTGTCTCTGTCAGAAATCTACGAAAATATCGCAAGGAATCATGCTGCTCACATAGTCTCTCACACTTTCCTCCAATCTTCGCCCAAGGCACCTCTTTGATTCTTGCCCATGAACACTCCACAACAGCCGCACCGTATTGCTGCAGGAGCTCTTTATCTGCTGCAGAGACCACCTTCTTTGCGTTTGGCCTTTATGCCACCATCAGCATTTGCCCCACGATTCAGAGCGTCGATGCTGGCCTACGATATGACCACGCCCGAGAACTTCTGTCCCACTGACAGATCTCTCATAAGCCCGAAATGCATCAACCGTTTGCCAGAACATCTCTTGGGGTCGCAGTGTTCCAGATCCCAACATGCTGCTTTGAATGGCGGTCTTCGAGTCTGTACTTCGCCGTCTTCGTTGTGGGGCGTGGGGCGATGGCGGGGCGTGTTGGAATGTTTCTTTCCTTTACCGGAGAAACCGTCTTTTTTGTGACGCATTCTGGGACCTCAGGGATGGCCCAGATGTTTTATTAGAGCACAGAGTGTTCGATGGGGTTGTAGACCTGTGATGTAGCTAGCATAGAACTGTAGATGGTGAAGCAACCATGAGATCCATGGTCGGCTATTCTTCGGGACAGCAGATCGGCCAAGTTCGTGAACTGTCTGCCTTCGTACTACACGATTATCTGGTCTAAGGGACTAACACAGGACAACGGCCCAGGGGCTACGAGACAACTTCCTTGGACTGACGCTGTTCCTCCAACCCAAGATAGGCAGCAGACAAAATGGAAGCCGCCTCCGCGCGGTACGCAGCGAGAGACCGCTTTGGGGCATTTGGAGAGCCAGCGCAGACACCGCTTCAGCGCTATATCCGTGAGGCGAATGGGAGACCATGGCAATTGGGTAAGGAACGCTGATATTTTGGCCTAGAGAACGCCGTGGATCCCCTAAACTATGAGCCCAACCTTGCCCTCGACCTTGAAATTTCGGACCTCATCAATCTTAAGAAGGGCAATGCGTAAGTGTATAATACTCCTTCTGGCAATTGTTCAAAGCCTGATCAACTTCCAGACCACGAGAAGCTGCGGTTGCGATAGTCAACTACATCAACCACAGAAATGCCAATGTCTCGCTACTTGCGCTTACGGTAAGACTGGTTGCTGTTGGAGGAAGGGACCGTTGGCTGAGCATCACTACAGCTCCTTGATATCTGTGTCAAGAATTGTGGTTACCCATTCCATCTCCAGATCAGCACCAAAGAATTCCTTAACGAGCTAGTCCGGCGATTTCCAGAGCGGCCGCCTATACGAGCCTCTCGAGTCCAGCTTAAGATATTAGAGATGATTGAGGAATGGAGATCTACAATATGTCAGACATCGCGGTATAAGGAAGACCTAGGATTTATACGGGACATGCATCGATTGCTGAGCTACAAGGGCTACATATTCCCGGAAGTGCGGAGGGAGGATGCTGCGGTCCTTAATCCGAGTGATAATCTTCAATCAGCTGATGAAATGGAAGAAGAAGAGAAGGCAGCGCAGTCTGCGAAGCTCCAGGAGCTAATTCGAAGAGGAGGGCCAGAAGATCTTCAAGAGGCAAACCGACTCATGAAAATCATGGCAGGCTACGACACGAAGCACAAGACAGATTATAGAGCAAAGGCGGCGGAGGAAGTGGGCAAGATCCAACAGAAAGCAAAGCTACTGGAAGAGCGATTGCAAAATTTCAAATCTGGAGATGAGGTAGCAGAGGGAGATATCTTTGAGGAATTGGCAAACGCACTTCAAAGCGCGCAGCCTAAGATCCAGAAAATGTGTGAGGAGGAATCAGACGATTCGGAAGCCGTGGCAAAACTTCTGGAAATCAACGACAGTATACATCGGACGATAGAAAGGTACAAACTTATAAAAAAAGGTGACCTGGATGCGGCTTCGAAGATCCCCAAAGGCACTCTTGGCACCTCAACGGGTGTCAGCAAGACTGCAGATAATGAGCTTTCTTTGATCGACTTCAGTGGAGACGAGCCTACGCCTGGTCCAAGTGCAAATGGCGAAGGTGTAAGCACAAAGGTTGCGTCGCTACAAGATGACCTCTTGGGTTTGTCGGTTCAAGATGACAACTACGGGCAAGGAGGTGGCATTGCTCTTGGCTTTGGTGCAAATGCAAGTACGTACTCTGAAATGACAACCGCCAACATGAAATATGCTAAGAGTGTGGAGACGTTCCTGGACCTTCACTACTGTCATCTACAATGCAGCAAAGCTCCGCCAAACTCTCAACGCCGAGCGCAAAGCCCCAACCCCAGCAAGCTCCATTACCACCAAAACCGAACTACGACCCGTTTTCATCTCTCGCAAGCTCTGGCCCCTCCTCGCGGTCGACTACCCCAGCTCCACCAAGTCTCTTCCAGTCTCAGCAGGCTACAAAGCCACGTCTGCCATCCTCAGATCGTTTCGCTGCAATCTCGAAACCACCACAACCTCAAGTACCCGCCCCCTCACCATCCGCAGCTCTCTTTGATTTCGCACAACCCACACCTCCACAATCTCAATCGACGTCGAGTACGCATCAGGCGAGCAATGGAGCATCAGCTGACGATGACTGGAACTTTGCTTCTGCCCTGCCTGACGACTCCTCTAACCTCCCATCATCCAACGAGTTGACTGTCTCGAACACATCTGTCAAAATTGCTTTCCAAGTGTCTAGGACGGCGAGTACCGACAGCTTTGTATCAATAAGGGCCTCGTTTTCCAATAATACCAGTAACTTGATTACCGAATATACTTTCCAAGTCGCTGTCACTAAGGTAAATTCCAGGATATGCCCGGTCGGGACATCTGCTGATGAGGATTCTTAGGCATTCACGTTACAGCTAACACCTCAGTCTGGGCGAACATTGCAGCCCAACCAAAAGGACGCAATCACTCAGCCAATCACTGTCAACCGTGTGTCGAAGGGCCAAGCCAACTCAGTCAAGATGCGGTGGAAGGCCTCCTATAAGTTAGCGGGCGACTTACGGCAAGAACACGGAGAGGTGCCGTCTCTTGGTATTGCTTAAGGAATGATTCAATGCTTGGTGTAGAGTACAGACATATGAACGGGCATTCGAGCGCGTTCAGGAGTCCATCCCATGGTAGCTCATATCTTTGGAGATAGCAGCGGCGTAAATCAACGCCGAAGTTTTGTTCGAACCACAGTGTGTAACTTTGTAGCTAGCACAACATCCATGAGCTGTGCAAATCATTTATTGGCGCTTTCCTTCGCAAGGCTGCGTTTGGGCTTGAGAAGCACGTGACCATGATTTACTAGCGCTCAGCCCTACGGGTGGATCCCAGAGAGCTCGAACTTCGAGGTGACAATTTCTTCGTGTGCATACATACGTGACAACGGCGTAGGAGGAGCTATGAATGCCGCCTGCCTTTCGGTATGCTTCGCTCCTGACCACCAAGCACAACTTCATCCGCAGTGCAACAATACTCAATGGCTGTCTCCATTCACGAGTAAGTGATCTGTTGCAGATTTCGAAGATTCGTGCTGATGATTGCAGACGAGACTGCCATGGACGTACAAAGAGTTGGAGCCTATCGGAACCGTCAGACGCAGCCTATTCGAACTTCATGATGGCAGAGGCGCGCCTCAATTACCGCCCCAACTAGACCTCGAAGAAGTGACCCGCCCAGCGTCCGAAGAAGATGTATGGTTCTCCACCTCCGACAATCTTATTGAAGCCCTGGGACCCCATGGTCAGCAATATGCAAGATCCTTACAATTCGAGGGAAAGCTCAACCTCTCCTACGTTGATCCAATGCTCGCCGCAACAGACCCTAAGAAAGCATACCGAGAAGCTGCGGAAGCACAAAAGAAAGCCGAGCAAGAAAGACGTGCGGGGCGACATGGGACAAACTTGAAAGATCTTCTTATACAGTACTTGCGACATGTGCATCCTATTTTAGAGTATCAAGCGCGCACACAGCATCAGACAGCGGAAAATCCGCGACTAGACGATGCTTTGCTCATTGTCTTTGGTGAGAAGCATACCAAGTGGCTTCGACGCAAAAGAGGGGACGTAAGCGATCTCATGAATTGGACCTGGCTATTGACTGCCGACACGACCGAACGAGCAGCAACAAGATTGATGGTCCTCACCCGTGGAAAGTTCGCGAAGACGGACGCTGGCCGAAAAGTCCCCCAAGCTATCTTCCTATTCCTGTTACGCCGGCAGCACATAACCGCTCGCGCTCTCCAGCCACTGTTGGTGCACGCATGGGAATTGATGGAACAAGTCGAGAGCCCTGTAAAGATATCTATTAAGAGCAAGGAAAGCCCAGAAATCTTGGATGTCAACACTATCGTTTACGATCCGAGAGGCGCTGCTCGAGGAATGAGTGAGAACGTTTTCATGATCATGATTATTAGACTTCTACGCAGTGCGATACAGGTGTGGCCTGCGGCTTGCGAAAGTATCGTGGCTTTGATTTGCCGCTATTTGGACGGGATACATTTTTCCAGATGGTCCTCGCCATCAGCTGCTCTAGGCTCTCAAGAAATTGCCTTGTTAACTTACAAATACAACACAATTTTGAAATTGCTGGCATTGCCTTCTCATCGACATCCTTTTCAGTCTGCACTGTTCCAACAGCGCGCGCAATTCAGTATTTTGAGAAGGATGAACCAATTCGAACCGCCAATGGTCGTCGATAGGAGAGGGTATCAGGCAGTGGTCAGTATGCAGCTTATGCATAGGAAGACAACTAAGGAGCGTGAATGGGCACATATGAAAGCAAAGTCATGGCCACCTTGGAAGGAGGAGAAGCTCGGTATTGACGCAAGGATTGGTGTAGAGGATGGGGTCAGTCGCGCAAACGAGGCCCTGTCTAGAGCGCGAGAAGCGGGATATGGCCCTAATGACTGGGACGCCGCTGCGGAAGTGCTCTCCGGATGGGATACTGACGGAAGTCCCACGATACAGACCCGTACATATCTTCAGCGTTCATCCCGAAAATCAAATACTGAACCCAAAAGTAACATTGTAGCCCAGGAAGATAGCGCGCTGGTTTGGACTGCACGCGTACGAGCTACTAGGACTTTAGACGAAGCTTGGTCTTGTTTTCTTGCATACAAAGATCGTACAGAAGTCCTCAGCAAAACTGTCTATCACGAAATGCTCGAAAAGATTGTGTCTGGCGCTCGAAGAGGCGTTCCTATTGAAGCAAGCCAAGCAATGGATCTCTATGAAATTGACAAGCCCATGCCGGGTGATGGGAAGGAAGTGCTACCGGGGCCTGAGTCTCCCAAGGAGGCAACGTATGTACCCACACCAGCGCCAGACGTTGACGGGTTCATGCAAATAACGATCAATGACAAGATCAAGATATCAGGGCGGTTCCTAGCTACCGTGCTAATGGCCGCACCATCGTTTGAGAAAGGAGTACAGTACTTGGAAGCGAGTCCGCTGTCAGATCAAGAAGTCTCAACCCTGTTGAATCCGTATGTCACAGGCAACCCAGAAAAGCATCCTGCACTCAAGCGTATTCCACATTATCTTCTAGGTGCCTATATCCGGTTCTTGGTCAAATTTGCACCCAGCATGCCAGACCACAAAGGACACCATCGATTCACTCCAGTGACCACAGGCTTATACCTTAGCCAGCACGAAGAGCAGACGAAGGAAACCCAGCCTATTCCCTCGTTAATTGACTCAAGTTCCAACAACCAAGTAAATGAGGCACATGAGTCACAGGCTGCGCTCATTAATCCCCTGTCCAGGGCGTTTCACCTTTTAATCTCCCAGAGGCCATGGTATAGACCAGCATGGTATCACGCGCTTCGGGCTCTTGCACGCCCGAAAGCAGTGACAAGGGTCAACTCAAGATTCGTAGACCAAGATCGCGAAGACGTCAGAACTTGGCAGCTCACCTGTCGGCTCCTGGACACAATGCTGGACATCAACTTAGCTGTTGATCTTGACGGTTTTCTCATTCTGTGTACCCATCTGGAGAAGGCGATATTTGCCGCTGAGAGGATGTCTAGGTCGATAAGAGAGGGGGTCAGGGAAGGAAAGATTCTAGCCCAAGTTGACCGCGTCCTAAGCCAAGGCTTACCACTGATCAAGGAGATCTTCAAAGATACCGTCAGGTATCGTGGATATCAACAAGATCTCCCCATCGACGCTGCGAACGTCAAAAACAAGACTGATGAGAGAGTTGAAAGAGAGCTTGCATCGATTAAGGGTAACTCTGCAGAAGATATTGGGGACCATGATATGATCGGAAGCCAGGCATTTTTACCGCCAGCGTGCCTTCTTCCAAGGCTCCTCGAAGTGCCCCATCCAGCCCAACTCCACGCCTTCATCCGTGTTCTAGGTCTCAGTCGAGACTACGGTGGCATACTTGACCTGATTGAATGGATGTCACTTTTTGGCGACGAGATCGACGTTATCAGTGAAGAGTCAATGAATGGTAAAAGCATGATGAGACGGTGCTTGACTGCAACGCGCGTCTTCCTTGAACGAAGCTGGATGGAAGCCCCTCGTGGGGCGTTTGCAGGCCATGCAGGAATCCTGACAGATGTCGAGCCAGCAACTGTGGAGATCGTTAAGGCAGTAGAGGAAGTTGTAATGCAGAACAAGCAGTGGGGTGGATGGCCAACTGAAAGAGAGGTAGATGATTATCGCATGCATGGGAAGTTTCTTTGATCGTTGTACATCTGTCAACCTGCACGATTCTTTGAATACCCGTATATAACATACGACATGACCTACAATCCTACGACGAAATTTGAAAGAAGTGTTTGAGAAACGCCATCGCATTCTTGTAAAGGGGCCGACAGCCTCGGAAACATCTAGAAGGGGTCACCCCCTAACCGTCCAAACCCCCTAACCGTCCACTCGTAGGGCTGAAGCCCGTAGACCCCCGAAACGGCGCCTAAAACCTGCCGTTCGGGGACGGTGCCGACGTTTTTGGGGATCGGTCTTGTCGCCTAAGCAGCGCGCTCTAGGGCGTCCTTTTGGGGGTCTACGGGCTTCAGCCCTACGAGTGGACGGTTAGGGGGTTTGGACGGTTAGGGGGTGACCCCTTCTACCCCGCGCCCGTCTTGGCTCCCTCTCAACCATGCACCCACCACGGCTGAATACACTTACTACACTCGTCCACTCCCAAGATTTCTTCACGCGACTCAATCGCCATGCCCGGCTTTCGATCCGCCTCCTCTCCACCGCCCCTGCCCCGTCTTTGATCAAAACCCACAACATCCCCGCCCCGCACGTCGGCCACATCCGAGTCCTGTCCCTCAACAGCCCCCACAACCGCAATGCTTTATCGCGACAGCTCCTCGCCGAGCTCTCAAGCGAGATTGATGACGTAAAGACAGAGGCAGAGGATGAGGCGGCTAAGGGGGAGGCCATTGGGCAGGGCACGCGAGTGCTGATACTGGCGAGTGCGATCGACGAATGCTTCTGCGCTGGAGCGGATCTGAAGGAGAGGAGGAACATGTCTAAAATACAGTACGTGCGGCACACAAGCGCCGTTCCGTTTCAATATATATCTAACATGTAAATGGTACGCAGGACTAATGAGTTCCTTCACACCCTGCGCACCACCCTCAGCACGCTGGAGAAACTTCCCATCCCCACCATCTCCGCTGTCTCCTCGGTCGCCTTAGGTGGTGGTCTAGAGCTCGCCCTAGCTACCACCTTGAGGGTGTTTGCATCTGCAGCTACGCTCGGTCTACCAGAGACGCGACTAGGCATCATTCCGGGCGCAGGCGGCACATATCGTCTCAACAAGCTAATTGGAGAAGCGGGCGCCCTCGAGCTCATCCTTACTGGCAGGCGGATCAATGGAAGGGAGGCTAGGAATCTAGGTCTTTGCCAGCACATATGTAAAGAAGACGAGATCCCATTGAGTCATCAGAGGGAAGCGACATTACAGGCAGCGGTGGATATGGCAATGGAGATTTGTCAAGGGGGACCGTCGGCAGTGGGCGCAGCGTTAAGAGCTGTAAAAAGCGGAAGTGAAGAAGGAGAGACGAGGGAGTATGAGGGTATTTTAGATACGCTGGATAGGGATGAGGCGCTGAAAGCGTTTGTGGAGAAGAGGAAGCCGAAATTTACGGGGAGATGAGAGACGCTTGATAGAGGTTTGGACGTGGGAGTTGAAAATCAAGAGCACTAAGAAGCCTGTATGGCAACGACCATTGGCCGAGAATAGAGGCACCATTGGGTAGAGAGCACCTTTGCAGCGAATACGTGCAGCTCCTCGCCTATTGAGATAAGACCTTGTTCCTGCTCTATGGGGATAAGCCGTGGCGCAATCATTATTACTGATCTTTGCTATCATTCTTGGACTTGGGGTGTAATCCACCGAGAGCAACAGCCACTCGCGGAAAATGCCTTGCCTTTGCAGACATTTGGAGGTCTTCTCCCAAATGACAGAGCCTGCTAATTTATGTGCTTGCATATCCTTGCTCCATTTTCCGTGCAAAGCCCATCTCCCATGCTCTTCTCTTACTGCTTTTACAACTTTCTTTGTTATGTGACCCAGAGTGACCCCATTTTCTCTGCTCAAATATGAATTCCGATGCGATGATCGTGGTCGATATCATACCATTAACCTTTAGGTCGTTCGCTTTAGCGGTTAGCGTTGCTTCGCTCAGGTCAAATCCTTGATCTCTCCTGCTAAGCTTCCTCCTACTGCTGCAACACAGGTAGCAAACCCGAATTTGTCTGGCAACCGGCAAGACGCATAGATATGTATTCGCTCAATAATGCACCTGTCATACACTCGAAACAGTCTACCAGAATAGCAGAGCGTTTCATGGAGACCGTACTGACACGATATACCATAGCAAATATCAAAAAAGTTCAACCCTAAGGGTAGTATTCGTTCTGATTGACGGCAGCGCTGAGTACATGTCCAAGCGCGCCGCGGCTAAAGTCCGTTGCCAAGACCTGCAGGTCCATGGCGCATGCATGCATTGTACGATCAACAGCTATATTCTTTCGTTGTCCAGCACTTGTCTCGCCGTGGCTGCCACTGATGTGACAGCGCTTCAAAATTGCACAATACCAGATGAACCCACATATATCAATACCTCGACAGCATGGAGGGACACCAAATTTTGGGGGCACGACGCCTGCAGCTCGACCAGAAGGGCTACGAATGCCACGCTTCTTCAAGAGGTACGCCAGCTATTCTGAATAATCGCGAATTCTAGTATTCGTTGTCCGGGCTTCTGCGTACTCGGGAAAAACTACAACGCCCCTGGCCGTCGAGAATTCGCATTGCTGATGCCTTGTGTCTGCATTTAGACTGTTCAAGTTCCCACAGATGGACTTTGAAATGGCAATATGGGAGATGACAAGCCTTTTGATAGCGCCGAAGAAAGTCTTCAAGTCGATATATTACCATGTCCGTTACCTCCTCCCCAGGCTGAGAAAAGCCAAATGCTAATACTCCTCCAGAAACGTACGCTTCCACCCTTCCATCGTTAGTCGCCGCATAATCCTGACACCGCCCACAGAGACCAAGAACACCTGGCACCGCCCCGACCCGTCCTTCACCTACCTCCTTTCCTTCTTCATGCTCCTGACCGGTATAGCCTGGGGAATAGCATACACCAACTCCGTAGGCGCAGCCGTTCGCCTGACTCTCCTTTTCGTCTTCGTACACTTCCTTGCTGTCTCATTGCTAGTTGCGACTGCGGCGTTCTTCCTGGTAGGGAGACTGCTTGGGCCGGGGATTGCGGGATTACCGGGACGAAGAAGGCAGCAGGGGCTGTTTACGAGAGAGGGGGAGGGGGAACAGTTGGAGTTCGGGTATTGTTTTGATGTGAGTTCGATTATGCAGCCTTTACATGTGAACAGTGGGGGAGAGCTGACTGCAATCCTGGAACAGGTCGCAATACGAGCTTTTTTCCCGGTCTGGGTATTGCTGTATGTTATGCAATTCGTGCTGTGGCCGTTAATAGCTAGAGACAATCTGTGAGCATTCATTTGATACAATCAAGTAGATGGAGGTCGATATGGCTAATAAGAATCACACTGAAGGGTGTCGACGTTCTTTGGGAACACATTGTATCTGGTAGCATTCGGCTACTACACTATAGTCTGCTTCCTAGGTTACAATGGTATGCGACAGTCCCTATTCCTGCACCAATGAGTCGACTGAGGCTGACGGGCATCTCCAGCGCTCCCATTTCTCCATCACACCGAACTCCTCCTGTCACCCACGTTCGTATATGTAATACTGTGGTTCGTGAGCTTATTTGGCTTCAATATACCCAAGCATATTGGGCCTCTGCTGGTCATAGGCGCTCGGTAAAAGGACGGCTGTTGTTCGTGTTTCGAACACTGTATGATAGACGTGGCATCTAGCGCGGCGTTATGGGAGACCCTGGCATCATTGAAGCGAGCTTGGATTAGAGCATAGCATGCTTTGAGTACGCATCCCGCCATCACGATTCCAAGTGATATTGGACGCATGTGTTCCCGTTGACCAACTCTCCATGTTCTGGCTTTGATTTACCCTTTCTTATCTTCCTTCGGAGGCAGAATCATTATGTATTCCCGGGTCGACTCACCAAAGGTGATCACATCTTTGTCCATGACCTCGACGAAGCGTCTCGCAGGCACACTCTCCCCATTAACCTTCGTCCCATTCGCACTTTCTAAGTCGATCACATATGGTTTCACGCCCCCCTTCCTCTCGCCCCACTCGTTCCTCTTCTCCGTATACCGGAATTGTAGCACAGCATGCTGCTTGCTACAACTCGGATGCTCAGTGGGAAAATCTACCACCGCCCTCTCCCTCCCAAACAGCCAACATGACCGCTCATGTAATTGTAGCGTCTCAAGCATATCGCTTCCCTTGAAGATGTAGAGCCGCCAGGGCGCAGAAGGCGGGGGTAGACGCGCTTCGGGAGGTTCGTTGTATTTCAGCACGATGTCTGTGTTGGCGACGGTGTTCGTTTCTGCGGCAAGTTTTCCGCTAGGAGCGTAGTTGGGCTTCTGCTTCTCAGCTTCTGGTGGGGGCTTGACGACTGCGTCGCTGTTGGGATCTTTGGTGAAGGCATCTTTTTGGGAGGGTAGGGGCGCGTGGGACCGCTTCAGAGGCGGGGTTTTACGTGATGCGGAGCGGGAATTTGATGGTGAACGACGGTGGTGGGCGCGGTGATGGGTAGATTTTCTGGCATGTTCTCGAGAGTCGTACCGTCTTTCCTTTGGGGGAGGGGATCGTGATAAGCTGCGTTTTCGCCTGGAAGAGCCCAGATTATCATGGTGGTTTCCATGTCGCGGTTCTGGCGAGAGGCTGTCTGGTGATCGTCGCTCTTTCGTTTTTGGCCTGTCTCCCCGTGGGCTCCGCGAGCGGCGCTCTAATCGGCGGTCTCCCGTTGAGGCTTCGCGTTTGTGGCCGCCAACTCTGTCCGATTGTCGATGTTCATCGTAGCTCCGTCTCCTAGTATCCTCCCTTCTACTAGGCCGGTCGTCGTGAGAGCCAGAAGAGTAAATTCTCCTGCGTTCCTGTCTACTATCAAATTCTGAGCTCGGATCTGCCATGCTGTTGGGTTAGCTGTGAATAAGAGTTGAAGGCTTGATAGTGTGGCGCTTGGCGGCTGTGGCGCTAAAACACTCTAGCCTCTTACGAAGTTCAGTATCGTCTCATCTTCGGACTTGCTGCTTCACTGAGCCCAAGTGGCCACTGTGTTGGAGAACCTGATCTTGGAGAATTGAAAACTGAATGAATCTCGTGTTGCTGCTTCGGATTTAGACTGGTAAAAAGCATTGATGGAGGATGGAATAACGCAAAGAGTATGGCATCAACATAAAATGGCAAGGGAAAATGATTCAGCAAGGATACCTATCTGAACTTGTTTTACATGACAAAATAGTTCGTAATAAGGGCCCGCGAAAATCGCAAAATTGCAACCTCATCAACTGGTACAGCGCAACAACGAGAGCTCCAACTGGAAAACTTTTAGTATACAAGTTACTCGCCTTAGCTAGAACTAAAACTTTATAATTAAAAATTTAAATATGTGTCCAATCGCTGGTGAATCACCTTCTCACCCACATTGCGAATTATTTTGTTATGGGCGTGCGAGCGGTCCCCTCGGGTATTCGAGATACTCACATACCCACAGAATCTACGACGATGACATCAATGACAAGATCATAGAAAAGCAGCTAATCTAGACTCTACTCTGCGTACTTGTGGCCGAGAAGCTCTGCTTATACCCTGGGCGTAGAATCTAGCATTTTTCAAATATGCAGCCGCGCTCACTGGGCTAGAATGCCTAGTTTGTTGCTTAATTCGAGCGCGTTTTACCCTTGAGTCCATTACACTGGTGTTCGAGATTGCCACTCATTCTGGTACCGAGCCTGCGACCTGGTGCTTCATCAACGGCACAATTTGGAGTGCACTCGTCAAGAACCTGATTCTGAAAGTGTTACTATGTGGCAGAAGCAGCATTGGGCATGAAATAAGAGTCCATGGCCCTTAGTTCGGCAAAAGCCGTAATTTCTATTCTTACTTACACCTTGCCTCTCTTGACTCGCTGAATGACCTTTAGGAATTGTATATACCCTGTTCAGAATCTTTCTATGCCAAAATGCTTTAATCTTGAGCAGCGAAAGTGTAACACACAGCCCACGTTGGTCGACACAAATACATCTATACACGCTCAATCGCCAGGAGCTCGTTCAGCGGAAGTGGAGCAACAACAAACCCATCAGAACATACCGCCTCGCTGAAACGCTAAGATGTGGGAGGATCTCCTCCCACCAAAAAGAAGTCATCAACGTTACAGTGAATCGAAAGGGTCCAGCCACATTGGTATCCAATATTCTTACAAAAGCATCTCCTTCGGAAGACTCTAGGCCGTCGTCTCCTCCCCTCCCTCAACATGGGTGTCTTCTGATGGGACCCCCTTGCCATTTTCTCTTTCGGCGTACACCTTCTCCTTCTGGGCCTGCGCAGATTGCAGGCAGTCGATGTAGGTTCTGAACTTGACGATCTCGCGCAGCAAGTAGGAAGACCTGCGCTCCCAGTTCGTCATAGCTTTGGTACTGTTTGGATGGCGAGTTGAGAACTACGGCCTCAGTCAGCATGCGTGGTACCTTTGAATGAAGGGACCACTCACAGCAAGCAACATAGCGGTCCTTAGTTCATTATGCTTCTCCAACTCCTCGGTGATGTTCTTCACATATGTGGAAAGACCTTTGAGCTGATCAACCTCCATAAGGACGCTGGCGACCATAGTCTGCTGCGGCGGCGTCCAATCACTTATCACAACTCTATCGCCAGGAAGTCTCGCCCTGACCACCCCTTGATCTATCGAGCTACGCGAGCTTCTGATAGAACTCTGCAAGCTCGGCCGAGCTCCAGTGCTAGTCACAGCTGATGTCGACGTGTTACGCTCCATGTTCAGGAGTGCGGGGTTGATGACCGAGTCACCCCAGCCGTACTCAATGTTGCTGATGGCCCCTACCATTGGCTCCTTAGATAGGCGAGCGCTCCAGTAGTTCGCTGTCGATACGAATTCTTTCACGATTTCGGGGGTGCCAACATGGAAGAGGTGAACGGCGCCGGTGGGTAGCGAAAGAGCCCAGACGTGTGGCCTGGTCTTTGAGTATCCAGGCGGAGGAAGTGCGCTCGCAATGGTATGGCGCAAAAGAAATGTGCCGAGAGATTCAGCACTGTCTGCCCAATTACCACCACCCACGACGCCGCCTGGAGCCTTTTGGTTTTTGGCTTTCTGACGGAGTGATTTCGCATTCATGCTGAATGAGAAGAGACGCATGTACCCTTTCTCGATGACAGCAAAGCTTTCTACCCAGTTCCGGTCTTTTGCCTTCTTGTCGACAGACTCAAGATGATGCTTGTGTTTGAGAATGCCTTCTTTAGCCCAAGGTGCACCAGCGAGCTCAAGGCTCTCATCTTCGAGCAAAGGTGCTACGCGCAGGTTATCTTCTTCAACGGCTGTCCCCTCTTCACGGATGATGGCCTGACTGAGAGCATTGGCAAAACCGATAGATTGCTGGTAGTCGCCGTGTGGGAAGTTGGAAGCAAGCGAGTCAATAGATAAAGATGTCTGAGTTTTGCCAAAAGACGAAAATCTGCTCCACGCACTCATGACAGAGGGACTTGTCACCGAAGACTGCTCGTCTATACTTGACCTTCGGCTCGACGCAACGGTGGAAGCAGGATAGAGACGTGGCCTGGATCTGTTCTTTGATTGCCATCTGCCAGTGCCGAGTCTGTTGTCAGAAGCTCGTCCCCTACTATAGCTCATGTTCTCTGATCCAGCCTTGCTCAGCACACTGGGTGTACGACGGAGCATGCTGCTAGTCATAGCAGAAAGGCTATTCGACGTCTGTGATGCTTCTGACGCATGTTCTTCTTTCGTTTCGGTGCCATGTAAAGGCAGTGGCTGTTGGCGAATCGAACTATAAAAGTCCTTGAGGACAATCTCAATTTGGTTCTCCCAGGTGCTCAACTTGCCGTGGAATGGCGTCTTTACCAATGGCCCTGTATCACCCAAAGAGGTATTGTAGTCAAGTGGCGTATGTGGCGGGGTCGATGTGTAGACGGATTGATCCGACGGACGCTGTGATAATCGATAGAGCGGTCTCTGACCCTCGTATGAGCGTCGCGGTTCCGGTGCCTCGTGAAAGGTTGAGGCCTTTGAAGACGCTCGTGTCGGATCGACTCCTGGTCTGAAAGGAGGAAGAGTCGAAGCTCGGGCGTTGGTGAAAGCATCTGGAGCCGCATCTGTGACCACGCGGCGAACAGTCGGAAGAATGTTCTTCAGGTACTGCTGCCTCGTCATCTTTGTTTCGATCTCAGCTTGATGCAAATCAGTGTTGAGAAGCAAAATCGAGTAGCAAATGGTATGCACAACATCTGCTGAATTATTAGCTTGGCTACTACGTGCACAGTATAATACTGACCTGTAGCCTTGAACCCGTGATTGGGATTGCAGGCACACCATCTGTTAGAGAAGGCATCTAGAATACGGTCGACTTGCTGTGCTTCACCCTTAAGGTAGAGCCTACCACAGAGACCTCGCAAAGCAGCTAAGATATTCAGGTCCTGCCAATCGAACAATTCCATATATACTTGCCGTACACGGACGCGCTCTAGAAGCGGCTCCCCAAGCCACGCGGCAGCCATTGACTGGCTTACCAGGCTCTCGTCACCATCGTAGATTTGTCGTGCCTGCGTACGTTCAACATCGGACGGAAGAGTAGGATCAATTTCAACGCTGAGCTTTAGGGCTGTATCCTCTGCGGCCGGTCCAGGGAAGTGAATGTCTTCTTTGGCTTTCTTTGGCAAAGGGCCCAACGTCGATGAAGCAGAGTGATAGTCGCTGATCGGAGAGACCTCAGGGTTGTCGGTAGGGAAAGCGATATCCAGGTCTTTGGCTTCTTCATCACGCTTTCCTGGCTGTAGCCATACTCGATCAATGTTTCTTGATGATACAGCGGGAGACGGCTGTTTTCCTGTAGTTGTGACTTGAAATTGTGTAAGCCACTCTCTTGCTTCCGACTTCACAGGTGTGGTGGTCGAAGGGCGTGGCGATGATGGCACATTGCTATCCAGTGTAGACAGCACATTGCGATTTCTTGGCGAATCCAATGGACGTTGAATGGGTAGCTCCCCAACATCTCTCGACCTTGGGTTCGCATTCTCCTTGCGTGGCCTCATGTCTGCTGGAACGCTTGTGGGCGCGGACGTAAGCCTCACGGTGTCAGAGCGGGTAAATTCATTCTCATCAGCAACTCCAAGTATTCCAGTCTCATTACTACTATCATCGTGAAAGAAGGAATTATCATGATGTTTGGAGGATGTTCGATCATTAACTCTGAGATAGGATCTCTCGGCAGGCCTCTCCCGTCTCGGCGTCGGAAGGTCGCGTGGTTGACGGAGGGGATTGTTAAAGCCAGCGTCTTGCCTTGTATCCTTAGGATTTGTATCGGCAGAACCTTTGGCTTGTAATGTATGCGTATGCAAGGGACTACCATCATGTCCAGCGGTACCCGCGAATTGCCTAGCATCTGAACGCATAGGGTCGTCAAGATATGGATTCATCACCTGGCGCAGACTGCTGGCTGGACTTCGCTGAGGATCAATTGAGACTGGCTGATTTGCTTGTAGATGCGGAGGTAGCACCGGAGGTAGCATGATCTCGGATACAGACTTCTTTCGCCGCCTGAAGAACGAAGAGGGCTTCTTGACGAGTGGGGGCTGAATAGCCTCTGGTGGGGGGTGCGAAACGTCTTCCAATGGTGCGGGTTTCGCCAGTCTGTGCGGAGCTGGAATATCATCTCGACTGTTGGCCCGTGTACCCGAAGTTGTCCTAAGCGGTGGTAATTGTGGCGCATGCAAATCACCCTGCGTGGGCACAGGACCTCTAGAGGATCCGAATACTCTTTTGAAGAAGCCTGGTCGATCTTTCACTGGATCCTTGGTAGCCATTAGAGCTTCCACCCTAAGCGCCATTATAGGTTCTGAGTACTGTCTCTGTGGACTTGGGTTTCTCGATTGAAGAAATGTAGGCATTGGCTGTATTGGGACTTGTCTTGAGTTCCGCCTTGAGCTCCTTGTTTTCGGCGTTGAAGGCGTTGGGGATTCGTAGCTCCAGCCAAGTTCTCCCTTCAGGTTCTTATGCGTGTAGCTCCTAGATGGTTTGAGACTGTTCCCCTGTTGTGACGTAGGTGCTGAGGAGGCTAAGTGCACAGATGGCGTCGGAAACGCCGTCGAACGGTTTTTCCTTGGCCCTCCTGGTACGGTCGGTGTAGGTGCCGCTTCGAAGTTGTCATACAGGAGCAGCTGTGGTATATTGATAGGTAGTGGTGGAGCAGCTCTAGAGCTTGGAGCTGGGGGTACTGCTCGAATTCTTCTCCGGTCGTCAAAGCTTGCTGAGCGCCGCTTATATGTCGGTGGGTACCGAGACTGCTCATTCATGTGCCCAAAGTCCGCACTTGACGATCCGCTGCTCTTGCTGCTCTTTCTACCAGTCCGAGGTGGTTCTGCTCCAGCAGTTCCTGACCGTTGTATCCGAAAGACACTTGCTTGCGTAGAGTTCGCTGCATCCCCATCAATGTGAACACTGTTTATCCGGCTCAGGGCAGATCGGTAATTTATACTGCTGTTGCTGCGGCGGCCGCGAGGGGCAAGGGTTCGGTTTACTGTGTCTTTGGAGGGGAAGGAGAGGTCGGAGTCGTAAGATGAGGAGTGTAGATGCCGATGAGAGCTCGTGGGTGGAGCTGTCGATTCTGAGTCCAAGGAGAAGGTTGGTCGTTCTTTGGTAGGTGAGAAGAAGTTTGATTGATCAGGATTGAGGGACATCAGCATATTATCCACAACAGAACGTCGGCCATTGTCGGTCAAAGAGAGGTCATGCGAAATTCTTTCGTCTGGGATGTTCTCATCTGCGGGAGCCCTTGCAGCATTATTGATTTCCATACATGTCTCCCGTGGGACTGTTCGATGCACCTTGGATGCACGCTTTGTCCTAATCTTAGTATTTCCTGGGGTCTGCGGTGTCAGCGGCGCGAAGCCGTTGACGTTGCTTTGGGCTGCAAGTCGGAGGCTGAGAGAGGGAGGAGGCTCCGCCCGTTGCATTGAAGGTGCAGGAGTGTCCTTGCGATTTATCATCATGGTTGCGTCGGTACGGTGAGCGTCCGTGCAGATTGGTCCTGATAGCTCCGGCGACCCATCGAAGGGCGCGGGTGACGGCTCACTGGAGCAGAGCTTGACTACAATCACGTCTGGGCAGAGCAACAAAGCTTTGCTTGGGGGAAAATCTTTGATAGCTCTGTTCAAGCGTCGGAATTTGGTTGGTTCAAGGGATTTTTACGCACTACAAGTGGGGTCGAGATTTAAGGGGTTGTGGGATGCTATGCTTGATCCCAAAACCGCCAGTCTTACTCCGTACGCCAACAGGGTTCTTTACACGAACAAGTGTTGACAGCTACTACTTCCAGCTATCCGGATGGCCGTTTACATTTTCTTATAGGTTGACGGCTAAAATGTCGGGCATCAATTGACAGCAAAAGCGGGCCTGGAGAACAACGTGTTTCCAGTTCGAATGGCCCCAATTGCAATGCCAACTCCGCTATGCTATCCTACGGTGAGCGACTACAAACAAGAAACCTCTCGCGGTCTATACTCCATACCAGCAATGGGCTATTGCAGAAACAGCACACCCTCTTTGAGCAATTGTTGCATGAACCGAGATTTGATACTGACCCCCTTGAAGCTCGCAGAACAAGGGTAGATTCGGCGACCAATCAAATCGCTTTCGTTCCTGGCTCCGCTAAGGCTAGCTGCCGATTTCCTCTAACTACAGTACTTTACAAAGGCTTTTAGCGCTTCAAATCGGCGATCGATTCTTCCGAGCTCGCCACGTGTCAGCGTGTATTCGTGTCGACGAATGTGCGCTATCTCGTACCTTGAGCTGCTTATGATGCAAAGCAGTCTGGTCAATCAGAACGTTGGATGGCCCTGTATGAGAGCCCAATGATGACTCTGCAAGTCAAACAGAGAGCGCGAGGTGTAGGAATAGAGACTAAGGATTTTGGCAAGGCAACGGACATTGATCTTCACACTCTCTGAGAATCATGACCGAAAAGCGCCTGTGTAAGCTGGTCTAATAAGGTGGCCGAGAAGCGCTTCCCTAATTTGAGAGTTGCGTCAAATACTTGTTCCATGATTGGGGATCTTACCTTTAGATTGAGCAGAATGTTGCTATTCACTTTTGTCCATATGTCGACAGTTGTACGAGAAGCGGGTGTTACGGTGGTTTCAATTCCGTGGCAGTGTCTCTTCACTCTATCATGACCATTTCCTTATTGGTGAGTGAAAAGTACTGGTGAAGTGACTTCAGTATAGAACTAATTTTGATATTAGTGCGCAGCCGATGGAGCGACATCGCTATGGAAAAACATCAGAAGTGAATGCGTTACCACGTATGTACACGTCAACTCTTGCCTAATACACTTCACCGAGACTCAAAAGGATTTTAATAACGACGTCTTGACCTTCCCTTATAGCGAGACCCGTCCCGCGGGCATTGCAGTGTCCAATTGAGTAATGACGACGCCCCTCAAGCCCCAGCCTGTCCTACTGGGCCCACTGCATCTGCAGCCGCCCTGGTCACGTTATGAAGCGATGCCAGGCCCCTACCTTCCCTTGCCGCGAAGGAGCTAAATTCACGTCAAATTCCAGACAATAATCTCCGACAGTACTAGTAAGAGCCTCGTGCTGGGACCGTTCTGCGCAGAAAACGGTGGGAAGAGGAATTTCGACGAGCTTCGCAACGAACAATTCCACGTCCTGTTGATGGAGAGTATGGGGGTCTCTCGATAGTTTTTTCACGAATACTGTGAATTTTACCCTGGATGAATCTCATCACCGCTTCCATGGAATACCCCAGCTGATGGTACGCGGCCTGGCTACACCGGTATTCATTGTTCCCCCAACTGGGGACAACAAGTGATGAAGTAGACAGTGCATCGCAGGGGCAGAACAACGGAAATGCGAGATACTTGGAAGCTGCACTGGACGCCCAGTGCGATATGCCTGAATAGCTCCGGGAGCTACCCTGGGCGCTACCAGTCAATTGGCCTCTAGAGTCGTTGTCGTGACCGACTTGTCGCCTCTCTTTCTGCACACGAGGCACCTCACTTGCTCACTAAACTCAGCAGAAGACTCTTTTGGCATTTTTATTAGCCTGAGAGCGAGAGACTTGCATAACAAAGCAATCGACCACAGCAAAGACTCTTGATTCTCAAGCCCAATTTGGAAAATCAACTGCCCAAACGCAGCTCAATTTGAGCACTTTACAGATTGAGTCTTCGCGCTTCGGCATGTGTTTCTCCATACTAAAATTTTTTCGCAACTGCAACTTGTATTGACAGCATACTTGGGAAACATGGCCGGTCCTCTACCCATGAAGCTTTGTTATAGTATACCTCCTCACGCCGGGTGGCTCTGCTACGACAGTCGACGGAACTCTTATCTCCCTTGGATCCTCCATACTTGTCGTTGGATCGACGACAGAGAGCTTTGTTTTGAATGCAGGTAGTCATATGCTCAGCTCTTCTGGAGGTGTTGGTGCGATGATCTTGGCCGGCTTGGCCGAGGGTGCTAGCAATGTCGCTGCACCTTTACCAACGCAAACGCCAGGCTCGAATGTTTCGATGCGTGGGAATGGCACTGTTGCATTTACGGGGGGGAGCGACAGCGGCCGCTAGATCTTCGGGAAGGCTTGTGAGCTGGACTCTGTACGCTGTAATTTGTATGACGTGGGTTTAGATTACTGCGCCCGCACTGGCCTTTTCTATATTGTATTGGAACACATTTAACGATTGGCTATGATTTGTCGCCAAGAAAGGTTCCTCACGTGATCTCATTTCCCAATTCCTGGCCAATGGTATGCCCCCAAATGGCCCCATCACTACTCTATACTATGCTCCCAAATGCGCCTATTGCTACCCTATACTATGCCCCTAAATCGCCCTATTCCTGCTCCATGGTATCTGCTCCCAAATGCCCCTATTACTACCCCATAGCATGGCCCCAAATGGCCCCATTACTGCTCCATGGCATACCTCCGAATGGCCCCATTGCTGCTCCATAGTATGCCTCCAAATGGCCCCATTATTGCCCCATGGTATGTGCTCCTAAATGGCCCTATTGCTGCCCCATGGCATGCCCCCAAATGGCCCCATTATTGCCCCATGGTATGTGCTCCTAAATGGCCCTATTGCTGCCCTATGGCATGCCCCTAAATGGCCCCATTATTACCCTATAGTATATACTCCGAAATGCCCTATTATTACTTTATAGCGTATTCCTAAATACCCTTATTACTACCCGATACTATACTCTTAAATAACTTTATTACTACTTTATAATTTATTTTTAAATAACTTTATTACTACCTTATAATATATATTCCTAAATAACTTTATTATTATTTTATA
>JAABUS010002447.1_pt1 | contig 35168 bp, 13 predicted proteins | sample 5560161 | NCBI WGS metagenome assembly JAABUS01 (sample SAMN10711885, study PRJNA513376) | rock metagenome | isolation source: Antarctica rocks | place: Antarctica: Victoria Land, Trio Nunatak nord | collected 2016-01-04 | reverse complement strand
TTTTATATTATTATATTTAATTCGGTAATATACCTAAATTATAAAAAAGGCGAAGGATATTATTCGTTTTAAAAATTAGGAGAAGATTTCGAAGGGGATAATATAAATTATCGAATCGGGAGTATTTTTAAGGCCCCCTCTCGATTAAAAAAAAGTCGTATTATCGAATAAAATTCTAAATATAAACGTAAAGAGTATATTTAGTTATATACCTAAATATTTAATATAACTAGTTTATAAAGCTTCTAGTCGGAATTATACTAATCTTTATATTAATTTTATTCGATTTATATTATATATCTTTACTCTTTATATCTTCTTTAACTTTTTTTATACTTCGAAGTTCTACTCGTTTTTTTATAACTCTTTAAAGATTTTAAAATAAAGTTAGGTTCTTTATATAATTTTAATAAAATTTATTAATCTTTTTATTTATCCTCTAACTCTTTAAATCTATTAATTACCTCCGGTTTAAAGAATAATTTTATATTCGATTTCTTCCTTTATATTAAATAACTAGATATAAAGTCTTAAATAAAATATATATATTTCGAATTACTCCCGTTTATTTAATACCTGGAAACTTTAATTTTTAGGTTATTTTCCCGAGCCTTTTCATTATTAATATAGTTTTTACGCGTATTCGTATTATTTTATAAATTCTTATTTAAGGGCTAGATTCTTTAACTCTTCTTTAATTATAAATTAAATTAATAATTAAAGCTAGAGGTTCTTTATTTCCCTCGTTCTTATTATTAAATCCTAAAATAATAACTTCGTTTATAAAATTATTATACCCGCCTTCGTCTTCGTTATTTATAAAATTATCGTTATTTTTTATTATAGTCTCGTCCCGCCTTTATACCTCTAATTCGTATTTTTTAAAAATTATTATTTCTTCGTAGTTTAAATTCTATTAAGATATTATTACTTCGGTTTCTTTAAATTAAAAGCGATTAAAGACTATAAAAATTAAGAACGTTTTAGGACTATAGGATTTTTAGGCTATATATAATTAAGTAATAATATTAAATACTCGCTCGTATTTAACGCCTGTATAAAGTACGATTAAGATATTACGGGCCGTATAAAAGAAATAATTAAATACTAGCGAAAGGTCCTTTTATTTATTAAATATAAATTTACCGTTATTATTATTAAACGCTATATATAATTAGTAGGTATAACTATCGATATAAAGATTAGTATAAATATAAGATTTACTCGCTTCCCGGTATTTTCGAAGTTTTTTACTCCGATTTTTCGGGTTTAATAACGCCTTATTTTTACCCTTAATTAGATATTTAAGATTATCTACCTCGACGTCTTTCTTAATATAGATTTTCTTTTATTAAATAATTTATAAGCGCTAGTCGAATTACTCCTTAAATTATTTTTAATAAAATTATTTTTATTTTTACCTAGTCTCTTTATTCTATCCCTAGTCTTTAAATATAATCATTTTTCGAATTAATTCTAAAAAAGTTATTATACCGTATAACCCGCCTAAGATTAACTAGGTCTAAGAATAATATTAGTTAAATTTATCCTACGCCTTTTTTAGACTCTTTAATATAGATTTTTTTTAAGGTATAATCTTTTTTATAAATTTTTCTTCTTCGTTTTTAAAATAATTAAATAACGCGTTATAAACCGAAAAAGTTATATAAATAATCGGTGTACGTAATATACCTATCGTTTATATATATTAATAGAACGGTTTATAAAATTCGATAAGGTATTTTACCTAAATTTATTTATCTTTATTTAATTATAATTATTCCGTTTATTTACGGAAAAATTCCTTTAACGCCGGCCTTAGCTTTAAGGCGCGGATTAATATATAATAAATTAAATCCTATCTAGTCGCTACGTCCTAGAAGAGCTTTAATATTATAAATTTATTTCGATATTTCTTATCGTATATTCTTTATATTTAATTTAACCCGGCTAATTAATATTTCTCGTTATTTAACTATTTTTAGATATCCTAAAAGCGCTCGTATCGTTAACCGCTTTTATTAAAGTAGGTAAAGGCTTTACGAATTTATATCCCCTAATATTAATAAAGAAATAAATATCGGTATAATAATTAATATATTATTTAAAATACGGAAGTATTTTTACTAAAGTAAACGGGATCTTAGGTTCTTTCCCTATTTTAGAAAACTCTTATTTATTTATTTTATCGTTCTAATCTTTCTAAAAATCTTTATTTATTAATAAGATTTTAATTATTTTAAGAAGTTCCTTTAAGTTTAATTAAATAATATATAAAAAGTATAAAACGCGGTGAATTCCGGTATTCGTAAAAGTATCTTAATTATTATAGAAATCGCGAATCTTATCTTCTAGTTCTTTCTTTATAGTTAAAAACTAGGTCTTTTCCTCCGGTAATATAATTTCGAGGGTTTAATATATATTATTATTATTAAAGGCGTTATCCGTAGTAATTAATATTATCCGATCCTTTAATTTATAATAATAAATAATAATACTTAAGTACGAGGTTAGGTTAATATTATTATATTTTCCCTTTACGTATTTAAAAACTAGGAGTATTTTATAGTATTATTATCGTTAGTCGATAAAATATATATTTATAACTATATAACTTTATCGGTTCTTAGAAAATTATAAATCTAGCGTTATAATAATTTTCGTACCGTTATTAAATAAACTCCGAAGGAGTTAATCTTAAATATTATTATACTTCTTTATAATATAATTTTTAATTATAAATATAAAAGGGAGAGTAATTAACGAATTCGTGTATTTAAATACTCGTTATATATCGATATTATTAATAAATCGTAAAGAGAGCCTAAACCCGATAATTATTTGTATAAATAATTTAGGAAAGTCCTTAAATATTATTTCTCGGCCGTTAAACCGTAGTACGTTAGCCTTTTTTTTACTTCTCTATAATTAAGATTATAATTATTTATATTAATCTTTATATTTATATACTAAGCGAGTTAAAATATACCTAGTCTTTAAAGAATAATATAATCTAGATCGGTTTTATACTTAAATATAAAGCTTTTCTCTTATATTAATTTAATATAAGATACGTTTTTCTATTATTCTAAATATTAATCCTTATAATTATTCGGTTATATTTTTTATAGATATTTCTCGGCTCCCCTATACTTATTATAATATTATTATAAAAGAACTTTTATTCTAGAGCCGGTTTAGGCGACGTTTAAGAGAAATTAAATATATAACCCTTATATTTCTAATTCTCTTATTTAATCTTTTAAGTACGATATTACTCTTATCTATAAAATTATTCGAGAAAGATAGTAGTTATTTCTATTATATATATATAATAGTATTTATCGGAATCTTTAGTCGTTAAGCTCTTTATAAAAGAATTATTTTAAATAATTAAATTAAAAGTAGAAGAATATTTATTATTAGATTTAAAATTATTAATAGCGAAGCTACTACTTTAAAATATTCTAAATATATATTTTAGAAATTAGCGAAGAAGGTAGGAAAATAAAAAGAATTATTAACTCTTTTACGATTATATAATTTATAAAAATACGTTATATACGGTAATTATAATTTAATTATATTAATACCGAATAAAAAGATTATAACGATAGATTTATATTTATTTTATACGTTTTAGGTTAGTATCCCGCTAAAAAATAATTTTAAATACGTAATAAATTAATATTCTAACCCTCTTTTAAAAATTCTTTTTAAGATTTAACTAAATCTTTATTAATTTAAATTAATAGTTATACCTCTAGCCGTTAATAAAAACGTAGCCGATATTAACTTTAAATTACTCGATAGCCTTAATAATAACGCGAGAGTAAATTAAAGCCCTCGATTATTAAAAACGCAACGGAATTTAAAGGTAGCGAGGAAAATATTTAATATATAAAAAATATATATAAGGAAACCCTGAGTAAAGAAAATCGCGGTATAAAATAAAAAATTAAAGAACGGTAATTAATAGGACTTTTATAATTAAATTACTATTTAATTTAACTCTTTAGTTATTATTTTATAAGAAATTAGACTTCTTTAAAAAACTACCGATCTTTTAATCCCGAAGCTACCCTTTACGCGCCTTATATACGAAATTATATATACTTTTTATAGACGTTATTTTCGTATATAGTTTATAGGTCTAAACGTATTATAGGAGGCCTTAGAGGCGATATTAATTAAGAAATTTATAAATAAATAACCTAGTATTATCTTTATAAATATATAATATTAATTTTAATTATAATAATTAATCTTTACGCGATTTATAATAAGCGGATTATTATAGCCCCGAAGGATATATAATTTATACGGCGATTAAAGACTATATATACTATATAAGAATATATTATAATTAATATCCGAAGGTCGACGCCTTATTATATTTATCTTAATCTTTATACCGATTAAACTAGTATCGTTACTTTTATTACGAAATTTAGACTTAATTATAAACTTTTAGACTTTCGATTCTATTTTAAAATAATCTATTAATCGTTTATAACTACTACGATTAATATTATAATTTATTAATACGAGATAAGATAAGAGATTATCTTAATATAAAAGTCGTTATTAAAGGAGTATAACTTTTTATTATAAGATTAAAATGAATAATAACTAGGGATCTCGTTTTTAATATTATAAATTCGATTATTTTATTTACTAATAACCTCGCTTTCCTTTATACCGAAGCTATATTAACTATATTATTAAAAAAGTATTTATCTTAATTTAAAATACCGTATAATATATTTATATATATAAGGGCGGTATATTCAACTACTAATAAATTAATTAATCGTAATTTTCTCTACGTTTATCTATATTTTAATTCTTATAAATAAGGTAAAATTAAATAAAAATAAATTATAAGTTAATAAAATATTAAGTTATTATAATCGTATAATCGTTAGTATTTAAAATATTAAGTAAATATATTAGGATAAATATTAGGATAATTAATATTAATTTAATTTATAGAAAATAACTCCTTAGCTCTTAAATTATAGAGTAATTAATCTATTATATAGAGGGGTAAGATTATTAGGATATAAATTAAAATAAATAATATTAATAAAATTTATAATAATCGCCTAAATATTAGGGCTTTAAAATAAAAGATATATAAAATAACCTTAACCTTCCGGTAAATCTTACGATATAAATATTAGGATAAATAATTCTAATGAAATATATAAACCGTAGTTATTCGGTCCTATATAAGAATTAATCGACTTCGACGATATCGTTAATATGAATTAATTAAATATATTAGATTAATTCTCTCAGCCTATCTACCCTAAATTAAAGAATATAATTTAACCGATATTTATTTAATTATATAAACTATTTATACTTAAAAATAAAATAAAAGATAATAAATATAACTCGGGTAAAGACGTTAAGATTAAAGATAATAATAATATTAACGACGATAACGAGGCGACCGTCGATAATAATAACGAAGTAATAGGGTTAGAAGGCTATATAAACTATATAAATAATAATAATATATACGAATAAACTAAGGATAATCCTAAGTATTAACGGTTATACTAAAAATATTAATATAATAATTACGAATACGTTATCGAAAGGTAGGATTATAAAATAAGGGATATATATTTTTATTATCCTTATCCAGCTAATTACTCGAATAATACCTAGATTTAATTAATAATACCCGAGATCCCGGAAGACTACTAAGAAAATAACGATTAAGGTAAAGATTAAAACGATTCGGCCCTAAATAATTAAAATAAACCTAATTTTAATAGTATTAAATCTTATATAAATTATATAGAAGAGTATATCCTATACTTTTATTTAAAAGAAATTAATCTTATCTTCCGAGGGTATAAAAATTATTATTAAAATAACTTAATTTACTTTATACTCGATTACTCTTATTCTAATTAAAATAGAGGAGATATAATAATAAAGAAGGATATTTAAAACCCTTCCGATTAAGATAAAGATCGGGATAAAACCCGTAATAATAAATAACTAAAATAGATCCCTTATACCGATAAAAATAATCTACCGAGACTTAATACGGGCGAAATACTTCTCGATCGTTTAGAGGGTATTATTAAAGAAAAATATACTATTTATTAAATAATCTTCAGGAATTTAAAAATAAATTAGAAAATAATAAAAGAAAAGGAGAAGGCGAGTAAAATATAAAAAACTAAAATTATAATTAAAGATAAAGGTTCGTTATCTTACTATATATCCTAACTTTATTGTAATTTTTATATTAATTCGTTATTATAAAGGCTCCTTTAAGACGCGGACGTCCTCCGGGAAAAATTAAAATAAAATAAAATAATAAATAATTTACCTTAATCTTAGCTTTATCGTAATAATTTTATTAATATTATATAATTTATTAAGATTTTAAAATATAGAACCTTATACGTAAAAGCGCTAGGAGTATTTAAACTTATAAGTTTTTTCTTTATACTAAATATATTATAAATCCTATATTAACTTCTAGTTATTAATACTAACTACGCCTTCGTTTTAAGGCTCTTTACTTATTAATTAAACCTCTATAGGAATACGGGCGGTTAAAACTTTATTTAAACCTCTATTTAAAGGCCGCGCTTAAGCTCTAAAAAGAAAGAGGGGAAGAATAAATTAGATTTTTATATTTACCCGACGACGTATAAAGCCCGGTAGTAAATTTTATATTATCTTTAACTACTTTTATCTTAATTAAAATATTAATCCTTATTAACGAAAATACTCCGGGAAATTAGAAGATATTAAAAGACTTTCGATTTATTAATTTTAAAAGTACTCTTTTCATATTTAATCCGCGAGATTTATTATTAAGACTTTCTTAAGGATATACGATTTTAAAATAATATAATTAATATTTTATAAAAGATTATAGAAGGTTATCTAATATATATATTCTTTATTAAATTTATTTCTTATATTATCCCTAGATAAATTATAATTTATATTATTTAATAACTAATTTATATATTATATACGATAAGCGTATTATTTTATAGGCGAAGGATATTAGACTTTTAAAGACTTTAACGAAAATATTAAGCGGGTAAATAAATATTAATAATTAAAACGAGAAAGGGTTTCGTTAAGGGATAAAATCTTAATAAAGACTTAATATAAAGATTAGTATAATTTTATACGCGGAGGATACCGATTAAAGATTAATATATAAATAACTACGATTCGTCGTTCTAGGATATTATAGTATATATTAATTACTTAAATCGAGGGTAGTATAAAGATTAATTTATTTAATCGTGTTATTAAATCTTAATATACCTTATTTATATTATCGTTATTATAATAACTTTAAAGATACGCGTAGGCGTGGCCTATTAATAGGAATAATAATTAATATAATTAATAAAACGCTATTAACGACCCTAAAGATATCTATTATTTATATTAATCATTATCCTAATTAATAAGGTATATATACGCGTATTTATATTATATATAGGGTAGCCCTATAAGGAGAGTAAGGAATAATAGAGAGGAAGGGAATTACCTTTGGGTTTATCCCTTCTCTTCCCTACCCCTTCCTCCAAGGAAGGGAAGGGAAAGAAAGGTAATCTCTACCCTATTTTATAATATAAAGAGAATTAGAAGAGATAGAAGAATAAAGAGAATATTTACTTAATAATAACCGTAGAGATTATATATAAATTACGTATCTCCTAGATTAGTAATTTTCTACTTTTCGAAGTTAGTAACGGTATTATATAAAACGAAGATAATGAAAAAGTTATTATTTTTCTATAATATATTAATAAGGTTAATAAATAGTAGGACGTCGAAGAAGTACTAGATAATATTCCCGAGCCCGTCTTAGTTGAGAGGATTTACTACGTTAGTCCACGCGCTATCTTTTATAAAGTTATTCAAGATCTTAATATTAAATAAAGCGAGATTATTTAGGTTCTAGAGTATAATAAATAAATTCTTTATATATAATATATATATAGATACTTAATCGCTATATTACCCGACTATTTTAAGGTAAATATTATCGGGTTTCTATATCAAAGTCGTTCTTAAATAAGTTTAATATTATTTAATAAACTAATCTTACGTACTAAATATATAATAATAATAATACTATAGATAATAATTAATTATTTAACCTCTACTACTATCTATAATTAAACGTATATTCTAAAGATTTTATAAATTATTATTTTCTAAAATACTAATATAATATTTCTTTATAATATAATATATAAAATAATCGAAGTTTAGGTTTATTATTAAATCGTGAAATATTAAATAATTTTAAAGTAATAAAAATCGTAAATAAATTATATTAAATTCTTTAAATAATAAATATAAAGAAATTTTGAAAAACCGAGTCTTATATACGAACTTCTTTAATATATATTAATTTAATATATAATCGATTTTAAAGTCTTTAAGCGAGCGAAGTAAAAGAGGATTAAAAATAATTTTTAAATCTTATTTAATATAAAGATTATTCGAATTAATTATTATTATTATTTAATTTTAAAAACCCGGATACGGTACGTTATTAAATTTATATTTAATTTTTTATAATTTATTAAAGCTTCTTTAATAAATAATAATATTAATATATATATTTTCGCCGAAATTTATATAATTTTAGACTTAGATTTAATTATTAAATTTAGTTATTAAATATTAATCCTACCGGACTCTCTTATTTTTAAATATAATTTTAGGGTTCGGTTAATTCTTAAATATATTATTTATAAAATAATACTACTCTACGAGCTCTTTGATTTATTAAAATATAATAATAATAATATAATAATAAGTCGGTATATATATCTCTTTTATATATATAAGAGTTTAGTTATCTTTAAATAACTTTTTATTATAATTAAATAATAAAAGAGGTTATTATAATATTATAACGATAAGAAATAAATAAATTTAATAATAATTATATAATTAAAAGAATATAATAATATATATAATAACTATAATAATTAATTCTAATAAAGTATAATAAATTAAATAATAAATATATTTAGATCTAGGCCTAGATCTAGGCCTAGTTAAAATTTATAAATCAAGAGTTTAGGTATTGATTTTTACGGATATATTTCCTAAAATTTCATCTCTTAATATAAGACTACGCGAATATCAAATTATCTAAAATTTACCCGGTATATTTAAGGCTTTATTTTAAGAAATAATATTTATATATTATTTAATAAAAAAGAAATAAAAAAGTATTAAAAAAGATCGATTTTAAATAATATAATATTTATATAATAAAACCTTTAATCTAGTCGAGTTTTAAGAGATTTATATATTTTCGTATTATTAAATCCACGAATATCGTTTTTAATAAATTTAATTCCGTGAAAATCCTTTTAAAATAAATATTTCGAATATTAATATTTTATATCTTTTATAATTTTACGCTAAAATTAATAATTTATTTAATTATTATTTTTAATATTAATTATATATATTTCCCTAGCCCTTTTTACTCGTAGAATAAATATTATTTATATTAGAATTATTAAAATAATATATAAATCTATTATAATAAAATCTTTCGATACCGTTTATTTAAATTAAATAGTTTTATTATAATATATATCGAGTTTATAGCCCGAATATTATTACTAGCGTAATTATCTTAATTAAATAAAAATTAATATTATAGACCTACGGGGTAAAGGGCGTTAATATTTATAAAATATTAATTTTAATATTAATTTCTGATTTAAATAATTTAAAATTAAGATTTACCTAAATTTAATTTAAATCTAATTTAGATCTAGTCTAGATCTAGTTTAGATTTAAATAAATTTTAATAATTTAACCTAAACGCGTCCGAGTTTAAAATAATAACTTAATTTATAAATCTATAAAATTATATTCTTAATAAATATTCTTTTTCTAAACTTTCTACTTCTAATACCGGATAACGCGAAGTACGTAATAAAACGATTATAATATAATTAATATAATTTCTTCTAAGCGAAGAATTACTAGGGTTTATTATAATAATTAAATATATATAAAAAACCTTAGTCTAAATATAGGAAATTAATAAATATCTTTAATTTTATCAAAGATTAAACGGGCTTTATATTTATTTAATACGAAATCTTTTAATTCTAAAAACTACCCGCGCCTAACGGTAATAAATTAGATACGGATTAATTTATAGAATTCTATACTATTTATTATAATATAAATAAATAGTCTCTTAAGTAAATATTCAAGAATTAATAAAAATAATAATAAGGAGATTACTATTTAAAAATTTATATAAATATATTAATAATTTATCTAGGCCCTCGTTTATTTCGATAAATATATTAAAACCGGTTATAATACCTTTCTTCGTAATTATATTATTTATCTCCTTTAAAAGTCTTTTATTTATATTTAATTCTCTTTATTTAAAATCTTTTACTAATTTTATAGGGCGAGCCGCCGGCTTTATTATAATAATATATATAAAATTAAACCGCGCGTAATATTCAAAATATCGACGAAATACTTTATAGTTAATAATAATAAAAGATATATACTACCCGTTCGGTAATAAAGTTAATTAAATTATTATTTATTTATTTTCCGAATATTATATAATTAAAACGAGTATTAACGTATATTTTAAATTTATAAAAATTAAAGTAAATTAAAAAAAGGAAGTAGTTTTTTATAATATAAAATAATATCGGTAATTAATAGAATATAATATTTAATAGAGTATATATAATAATACTTAGATAATCGATAATTTCCGCGTATTTAACGAGATTAATTATTTTAATAATTTATATTTTAAATTATATTATCGTAATATTATTAAAGTTATCCGTTTTTTACTTAGTTATAAACCGTTTAAAGATAATCTAGTATATATATTTATAAAGATTACGAATAATAGTAATAATAAAGTAATTAATAAAATATATATTAATAAGAAATAATAAGAAATATAATTATAAATTTTTATTAAAGATATTATTATCCCTTTTATACTATTATCCGACGAGATAATAATAATTTTATATTATAACGATCTTTCCCTTTAATTAATATATATAATTATCGGGAACCTCGATTATACGGCGCGTAAAATCTAAAAATAATTTAATTTAGTTCTTTTAAATTTAATCCCTATATTAAGAACGAAAAGAAATTCGGTAATTATATATAATTAAATATTTATTATCTCGCGCTAGGGCGTATACTCTAGTATATATATAATTATTATTATTTATTTTAACGATATATTAAATTAATTAAAATAATTAAAGATTTAATAATATAAATAATTAATATTATATATATAAATAATTAACCCCGAAGATAATATTTAATAATTATATCGCTTGTAATCGATAATTTAAAATAAGTTTTAATAATAAGAGTAAAATAAAATCGTTAGTATTTAATATATTTAATCCCGCTTAATAAATAAAGGGAATTAATTAAGACGTAGGAGCTACGGATTTACGAATATATAAATTAAAGAACAAAGATATAAAGGAGAGATCCCGACCTCGTTAAAGATTTAATAATTATTTATAATATTAAGAATTTCGTTTAACGTTATTATTTAATTAAAATTTTTATTATTTTTATTATAAATATATTATACTAGCTTCTAAAAGAAATTATTATAAAATTAATTAATTAAATTCGGGATTTAATTAAAGATTACGTAGTTTTTATAATTATTATATAAATAAAGAAAGGGGTAACTAGGCCGAAGAAATTATTAAAATAATTAATAATAAAGATTAAATTAAATTATAGTTTTAGTTAGGTATTAGGTTTCGTAAAGTTAAAATTTTTTAGAAACTTTAATAAAATAAAATAATAAAGTAATAATGAATAGAAAATAATATTATAATTATAATTATTATTATTACTTTTTTATTTATTAAGCGCGTACCGGTTACTTTATATTATATACGGGTTATATTTAATTTTATTATATTTATTTAATATATATTTTATAACGGCGATACTTTATAATATATATAATACGCGCTTTATTATATTTATAAATTAAAGATAATCTTTTATAAATACCGGTCGAGTAATATTTTAGACCTAGATTTAAAAGACCCTATTAATCGGTATTTTAATATATTAAAATTATACGTGATAACGTATTATATTAAATATATTCGAAGATATAAAAGTACCTAGAACTTCGATATTTATTATAAAAAAACGGTTTATAAATTTCTCTTTAAAGAACTCTTTTTACGGATAAATAAAACTAATAAATTCGAGACGTAATTATTACGGTATAATATTATATATTATAATATAGAGATTATATAAGAAATTATAATAATACTTTCTATTAAACCTACCGTTATTCTTAATAATAAAATAAAATAATAGAATATTTAATTATATCGAGAGAAATTAGATTTAAATAAATATATATTTATTTTTAATAAGGATACGCCGTTATAATACGATATATAAATATTAAATATTAATTATTATTACTTAATAATTACGATAGCGAGGGTTTTTTATTTTAATATTAAAGATCTTATCGATATTATAATAATATTCGTACGGGAGAGCCGTAAGAAATAAGATAAAAATCCGGGCTTTATTAAAGATTAACGGAGATAAAAAACGAATCCTAATTAAACGGGAGATATATATATTTTTATATATTAATTATAAATATATTAATTTTATAATAATAAGGAGAGCCGGAATTTAAGATAATTTATAAAAAGATTAGTTTATTATACCCCTAATTTTTATTTTATTAATAAACTTTATAATAATTATATCTAGATTAATAACGAAGTAATTCGTTTATAAAATTAAAGCGAGACCGAGTAAAAGGCTCTTTATATAATAATCGGCCGACTTAAATTAATTATTAATATTTACGACTATAAACGACTAAACGATAAAGGTAAATATAGGGTATATATTAATATATTAATTACTCTATATCGACTAAAAAATAACGGGAGAGTCGATAATATATATAAGATATTCGAAATAAAATATATTCTAGTTAATAGAACGAAAAGACCCTAAAAATAATATAATTATTATTTCTTCGAAATATATAATATTATCCGGAGTACGTATATAGTATTTATTAAATAAAAAGAATATTATTATATAAATAATTCTATCGACTAGGATTAATATAATATTATTTATAATTTTAACTTTATAACGAAAGATACTAGGGTAATAAATTAATTTATAAAATAATTATAATAATTATATATTTATAAAAAATTACTATCCGCGATAATATATTTATTATACCGTTTAATAATATATATATCTTAGGTTCTTATTTAATAGTAATACTATAATTATATAACGATTAATAATAATAACGAGAGTAACGGGTATAATACAAAGATAAATTATAATTAGGGTATAAACTCGATCGATAATAATTAATAAAAAGAGAATTAAAGATTTTAAATTAAAGAAAAGATCTATTAAAAAAAAGTTCTTAAGATACTATTTTTATAAAATTAAATAAAATAAAGAGTAAACTCTTATATTAATTCTTATTATCTAGTACTTTTTTAATATATATTTTATTAGTAGAAATAAAAGTATTTACTTTATAAATAAAAATATTATAATTTATTTTTTATAAAATTTATCTCGGTCTACCCTTTATTAAACTTATTTTAATAAATAGTCGTTATTTTTAATTATATTCATAATATCTTTATACTTTTATAATTTATAGTATTATATAACCCGAATTCGGTATTTAAATTAATCTTAGTTTAGATTTAATTTAAATCTAGTTTAAATCTAGTCTAGATCTAGGCTAGGGTTAATTTAATATATATTTATTTATTATTATTATATATATAATTCTACCCTCTTTCTTATATATTAAAATAAATTTATTTTATATCTCGATTAATTAATATACTCTATATTACCGAATAATATTTAAGTCTATATATATACGACCTAATAATATATTAAATAATATAATATAATTAAGATTTAATATTAATTATTAATAAATCTAAATTATTTTACTACTTCTTTAGAGATTTAATAATAAAAATTATTATTTTATTATTATTTTTAATCGGACCTAGGTTAGCTAGGAATTTATAATAATATTAAATATATATTTAAACCCTTAACGGGAATTATAATAATTATAATTTACGTTATAATTTATTATATTATTAAAGAATATAAAATAAGGAAGTAAATACGGATTAAATTCGAAGGCGAATATATTAAAAATAAATTAAACTCGACTCTTTTCTTTATATCTTTTAATATTAATAGAAAATAATATAGAGTTATAAATTTAAATAAAAAAGAAGTAGGAGGAATAATTATTTATATAATATAATATAATAATAGAGGCTTTATCGAGTAGGATTAATTAAAAAATAAAAAGAGAAAAGATACCGGTAAATAATATAAACGATTTCGTCTATAAATAAAAAGATAGAATTAATAATTTAGTCGGTTATAAAGATTTCTATACTATATTTAATTATCTCCTAATTATTAATAAGATTATTATAAATTCGCCGGCTCCTTAATAATATAATATATAGGAGGACGAGATAAATATTATATAAAAAAAAAATACGAAAGAAAGGAGTATTAATAAATCTCGGAAAAATAAGTTATTTATTTTTATAAGAGTAAATATTTCTTTTATTTTAATAAAACTAAATTAGTGGACGAGGTATTAATAAAAACTTTAATTTATTAAATAATATTAAACGAGGTATAAAAAAAGATAGAGTCTTTAATAATTTATTATTATTCCTCGAATATTAATATAGTTATTTATACGGATACTCGAGTAGCTTTATTTAATAAATTAATAAAAAACCGGGGTAATAATATATATAGTATAAAAAACCTTATAAATCGCGAAATAATATAGTATTATAATATTATACTTATTATATATATATATTAATACTATATATTAGATAGTAACTACTAGTCTTTATTATATAAAAATTTAAAGGTATTAAATTTAACGAATAAATAAACTTCTTTAATATTAATAAAGATTCTATCGAGTTTATATTATATATATTTAAATTCTCTATTATATACGAAGGCTTCCGAAAAAAGTTAAAGTTTAAGAAAAAAAAAAGAGAAAATAATATAATAAAAAGAATAGGGTTAAGATTATATAATAAATAATATACGTATATAAAAGATAGTACTCGAGACTATAAGAAAGGAGAGGTATATTATTTTAATATAAACTATCTAGGCTAATAACCTAGATAATAAATAAATAATAAATTATATATATAATAAATTATTCTTATAACTAAAAATAATAGCGGCCTAGATTTAGCCTAGATTTAATTTATATTTAAACTAGATCTAGGCTAGATTTAAATATAAGTTAATTTACGAGAATAAATAATAGTAGTTTTATAATAAATAGATTTTAAAATATCTATAACTCCTCTATAATATAACGAGTAGATAAAGTAGAATATATATTAATTAATTAATATATATATAAAGATCTAAATATAATAACGATATTAAAGGCGCTAGTAGTAATAATTATAATAATATTATTATTATTACTTAAAGTATAAATAGTATATTTAAAGTCTTATAAAATAATATTAAGGATTATTTATTTATTATTATTTACCCGTAAAATATTAATTATATTAAAATCAATTATATAAATATATTTTGGGTACTAAATATATTAAAATTAGTTATATAACTATATTTTAATTATATAATATATTTAGAATACTCGATATAAGTAGATACGTATTTCTAGTATTTTATATAATTTCGGTATAAAATACGCAAAAATCGGGGTTTCCGAATTTACCGATATATCACGATACTCGTATAACGAGTATATAAAATAAATAATACTCGCTTTACTCGCGTAGCGAGTATATAAAGTATATAACTCTTAATATAATTTCTTTTTATTATATAAATAATATATTTCTTAATAAATAGAAACTTCGTATTTAATTTCCCTTAAAACTTTTTATTAAATTTATCGAATTTATCTAGTTATATTTAATTATTTATATAAAACCTATTATTTATTAATTTTTAATACTTCTCTCTAAAAATACTAATCTAGGTACTATCGATATTATAATAAGATATTGAATAGAGAGTTTTAATATCTTACCTCGTCGTCGCGATTTTAATATTTAACTTTACGGCTCTATAATAAGTTTCAAAACTCTATAATAATACCCGTAACTACCTCGTATCGACTATTTAATAGTTATATTAATAAAGCGGTAAACTAGTATTTTATTAAAAAGAACGGAAAAGGCGCGTAGATTATTTAATTTATATACTAGCCCTAGAGATCGATTTAATACCTACTTTCGTCTAAAGTTATTAAATTAAATCTTAGTATTTTTATAATAAAACTAGTATTTTAACTCGATCCTAGTTTATTAAAATTAAATTCTCTATAAATATTGTTTATATTTTATATTTTTAATATTTTTAATATTTTTACTATTAAAGTTATTATAATTTAATAATTAATAAAATTAAAAAGATTAATTAACTAATTAATTAATAACAATATATAATAATTACTATAATAATAATAATCGAAATTCGAGTCATAATTAAAGAGTTCTAAAAATAATCTATAATTATTTCGCTATATATATAATAAATAATATTATAGATAATTATAATCGAAGTAGTATATATAGTTATATTAGCGCGCGATTAATTAATTCTTATTTTAAAAGAAATTAATAGTAAAGTAATCGCGTTAAAAAGTTAATTATTAATAAAGAAAAATATTAACGAAAAAATTTATATAAACGGCCCGCGAAAATAAATAAATTAATAAAAATATAGGGTTTTACGCCTAGAATTATCGTCGTTTAATTACGAAGTTAGTAGGTTGACCCGAAGGGGCTTAGCGGGCTCGGTAGGTCCGAGGAATTAAAATAAATTCCTAAAGGGTACTAAACTTAAAGTAGGAAAAAAGATATATATATCTATATACGTTGACTTATAACTACTATTCCCGGTTAATTTAGTTTATTAAATAAGTTTTAATTTAGGGCTAGGGCAAGCCCCTTAAAATAATATATAATTAATAACTACTATAATTACTAGTCCTTAATGAACTATATTAATACTATAGAAGAATTATTTTTATAAACGTTACTAACAGGTTATGAGCCCGGTATATAACGTATTTATTACGTTATTTATTTAGTATATTCCTAGGGCGAGCTAGAGAGCCGTTAGGGAAATAATAGTATTTTACGTTTTTTATACTACTACTTTAGGAGTAAAATCCCTAAAGGTCCTTAATATTAATTACTCTTTATTTATACTACTCCTAGATATAATAAAAAGTACCGGTAATATAAAGATCCTTAAATTAAAGAGCGAGAGTAACTAGGAGTTATAAAAAGTCGATAATACTATCGTTCTAAAGATTAAGAAAATTTAGGGGTATATAATTAATAAAGAATAATATTAATAACTTAATACTTTAAATCCGATAACTAGAATACTAGCCTATCGAGATAATAAGGGAAGATAATATAAAATTATATTTATTACCCTAGAAGAGAATAAAGAGTACTAGGTAATTATAAAAGAATATTAAATTAATTTAAACGAATAAGAGGATAATTATAAAACGATATATAATTATATTCTATTTAACCTAGAACCGAACCTGAAGATTTATATCGCTAACGTCACGAATAATATTAAGGCGATAAATATTCTCTACTAGTTATTCGAGTATTCTAACGTTTAAACTATCGACTTATATATATATTAAATTACTCGTAAAGATTAGGATAACTTTAAGTCCCTTCTAGAATATAAAAACTATTTAAAAATATATTAAAAAAGGCTCGTTAATATAGGAACCCTATTATTTAATTAAATACTAACGTTATACTTTAGGGTAGGAATTAACTCTAAATTATATATATATATTATTAATATATAGAGTCTAGTAAAAAGAGATAAAACGATATTTATTTTAAAAAATATACTTAATAAAATCCTAGAATATAGTAATCGCTAATAGGATTCAAAGGCTTTAATACTAAGAAAGTAGAATAAAAATATAAATAATAAAAGTAGAAATCATGATATTTCTAATTATAAATCAGGATCTAGGAATAACTTTATAAATCCTAGTTATAGGAAAGGTAAAAATAATAGAGATCGTTAAAATAATAAATTTAATAATAAACCGTATAAGGAAAGAAAGAATTACGAGGGCTATAAAGAGTATTATTTTATAGAAAATTACTACTATCTTTATAAAGATAAAAGGCCGGAAAATTAGGAGATATATAAAAGTAAATAATACCTCCTAGTTAAAAACCGTATTAATAGTATAAATAAGAAGTTTATTAAGACTAAAAAGATTAAGAAAATATTTATTTCTAACTATATAAATAAGGTTAAAATATTAGACGATAATAAGGACGATACCTTCTAGATAAGTTTAATTATAGATATTTATATTATATACGACTTCTCCCTATTCGATAAGGTTATATATAAAGAGAAGTAATATAAATTCGTAGTAGTTAAAGATAAATCCTAGTATAGAATTTATAATATTAATATTATTATTCTTAACCCGTTTATTAACGATAATTATAAGGAGTTAGATCTCGTTAATATTTACTACGTTCCTAATATAGAATATAATCTCCTATCGCTAGGAATATTAAAATAGAATAATTATAAATTTCAGGTAATTAATAAAAGAATAAATATCCTAAATAAATAAAGAGAGTTTTATTTATCTAGAACCCGTATCGAGATTAAATACTCGCTTAATTTAAGAAAATCCCTAACTATATTTAAAGTTAGAGCGAATCCTCTTCTTCTATTTTCTATAATTACTAGTTCTTTAGTTAAATCCGGATCATGGACTTAATAATATAAAAGGCTTTATTATTTAAATATAAATAACGTTAAAAGACTAGCGTATATATTAGAAGGAATAAATATTTAGAAAATTATATTACTTTAGGCCCTAGAACTACCTATTAAAAAGTATAAATTATATATTATAAAGTATTAATACCCTATTATTATTCGCGTACCTAAGCGATTCGACTAGATAAAGAGAGTTATTAATTAAAGTAAATTAATATATACCGATATCGTAAACGGTAGTTAAATTATATATATATACTAAAGGGTAAACGTTATATATTTATTCTACTCGATAATATTATTAACGAATTAATTATTCGCTTATTTACGAAGAAGTTAGATATAGTTAATATAATAAATCTTTATTTCGAGTATATTAAGAATACTAGGAGGCCTATTTAGTACTTTAGAGATAATAATACTAGTAAAAATATAAATAAAAGAATATAAATATTATTCGCTAAATATAAGGTTAATTAAATTCCTATTATTATATATAACCCTAATTAGAATAAAGTGTTAGAACGATATATTCGTATATTATTTAAATATATAAAAAGTATTCTATTTAACTCCAAGCTTCCGAAAACTCTATAAAATAAAGTAATTAAAATAGTTATATATTACCGTAACCGTAGCCCGACTAGGAGTCTCAGTACTATAATTTTATATAAAGCGTTAATAAATACTAGGCCCTTTATAAAATACCTTCGTATATTCGAATATATTATATATTATTATAATAAAGATCTTAATAAAAAGAAACTCGATAATAAAGATATTAAATATTATTTTATAAAATATAACGGTATTAATAAATTCCGCCTATAAGATAATAAAAAGATAATTATTTTAACTTATATAATATTCGATAAAATCGTCGATCCTAGATAATTAAATAAGAATAAAGAAGAGTAGTATACCTTTTTAAATAAATTATTAGAAAATAAAAATAAAATATCGGATAATAATTATAAAGTTAAAGAATTCTCTACCGATAAAAATAAAATAACCCTATATCTTATATATAAGAAGTTATAAAATTACGTCGTTATAAATAACCTCTAAAAGAAAGTCAGGCCCGTTAAGAGTAAAATATATAATAAAAGCGTCGGTAATAAAACGGAGAATATGAAGCGAAGTTTCGCTATATACGTTATTAAAATAAATATTAATTCGATCTCTAATATTCTTATAATTATTTATAATACTCTCAATAACCTAGATAAGAGTAATAACTAGCGGTACTCTAAGAAAAACTTAATTCTCATAAAGTTTAATAGATTTAGGATTTAGTACTAGTATTTAATAATAAAAAGATTCTACTAGGCCGCTAGGTCTTATCTATTAAAATAAATTTAATCAATAATATTACTCGATATAAGGCGCGCTAGGTCGTAAAAGAATTCCGATAAATTAAAGACGTTAATTTTAACGAGACGTATTTAAAAGTATTAAAGTTATAATTCTAGAAATTACTACTAGTATTTAATACGAAATTTAACCGAGAAATCTACTATATTAATATTATTACCGTATTCTTAAAGGCCCTACTCAATAATATAATTTATATAAAATAACTTTATGAGTTTTAGAAAAATAACGTAGTTTATTTATTTAGAAAAAATTTATATAATTTTAAATAAATACCCTAAAAGTAGTATATAACTCTTAGGGAATTCTTTAAAACTATCGATTTTATACGGGTTAAAAAGGACTATTTAATACTCGTTTATAAAAATAACTTTATAATTAATTTTTTAACGACTTATTTATTCTTACCCCGACGATAATATTAATAAACTAACTAAAAGAATAACTAAATACACGTTTCTATATTAAGAATTTAGGCGAGATATCGTATTATCTTAATATAAAGATTAGACGAAGTCGTTAAAATCGTATTATTTATATAAACTAGGTTATTTATATTAATAAAATATTAATTAAACTTAATATAAAATATTATAGAAAATAGAAAACTTTTATAAATTCGTTAATTTAATTAAGGGTAGTTACTAACGACTACGTCGTTAATAAAGAAGATTTAAAAGGGTTTAGAAAGATTAATTAAATATTTATAATAATTTATTACTATAATTTACCCTAATATCGTATATATAATTAATATTTATAATCGTTATTTAAAAGTACTATTTTCTACTTATAATATTATACTTAAGAGGATTATTAGCTACTTAACTAGAATAATTAAACTAGGATTATACTATAATCTTAAAGAAGGAATTAAAAAGTAATTTATAAAATTTATAAATTCGTTTTAAAGAAATTATCTAGATATTAAATATTTTACTTTAAGGTATATTTATTTCTTATAAAATAAATTTATTAACTAGTTAATAAAATATTAAAAGATTATCGCTAGGTAAACTATAGAAGTAGAGTATATTAATAAAATAAATATTATTATAAAATTAAAATTCCTAATATCTTTATTAATAAAAATAAAATATATTTAAAAAAATATAAAGATTATTTAGTTTATAACTAATAACTAGGTAGTTATTAAAATAATAACTAACCTTATTAATTACCTTATTATTAAATATATTGATTCTATTTACTATATTATTCGCGAAATAGTCGCTGAGATAAGTATACTTTAGATTAATTATATACCGACGGTAGTTATAATTATAGATAAGTTAACGAAGCCCTTAAGCCCCATAAAGTTCATGGCCTTTAGTACTATACTAGGGCTCGCGTCGGAGCTAGTATAAGACTATTACGTTATTATAATAGTGTTGCTGACGGTCAGGCAGTTAATGGGAGCGTTGGATTACAACTATTATTCCCGGTCAGCCTGGCTTACTAAGCAGGTCTTGGCTTAGGGCTAGGGCAAGCCCCTTTGAGATAATACATAGCTGGCAACTGCCATAGTCACTACTCCTTAATGAACTACATCAACACCATAGAAGAACCATTCCTATGAACGTTGCTAACGGTATATACTATCATAGAAGTGAGCTAGGAATGACAGATGGGAGGCAGCAACGAGCAACGTCGTTATTTCGCAGAGCGAATGTACAGCGTTAAGACTCCTCTTGACTAATTGCAAGCCTCATGACAAGCCTCCCAATCGATCAGTCTGCCAACAGGCACCACCAAAATAGCCTCATGTAACGTATAGTCGGTAGGGAGCACTCCACAGATTTATGTCGGACCATATGGTCAAGAAGCATATGCGTGCCAACGGTATCGATGCATTGCAAACGCCAAAGAGGCAGAATCATTTGAGCTTCCTCATCATCGGTGCAGGCTCTAGAGGCAACGCGTATGCGAGTGCTCTGCAGCAATGTGAACATGCCGGAAGCATTCGCATCGGCGCCATAGCAGAACCCGTTGAGTCCAAAAGACTAGCGTTCGAGCGAAAATACGTTCGTCAAGTTGAACATTGCCAGCTCTACAAAACTTGGGAAGATTTCATAGTGTTTGAGCAAGGTCGACAACAACGAGAAGCCAGCGGTAAGGACGCAAGTGGAGCACTCGATGGTGTGTTTGTTTGTGTCCTGGATGAGATGCATGCAGTAATAATCACAGCGCTCGCTCCGCTGGGCTTGAACATCATGAGCGAGAAACCGTTAGCAACGACGCTGAGTGACTGCTTGAGGATATATAGGTCTTTACAACCCAGTGGCATAGATTCCCCCACTGCAATTTTTTCAATCGGTCATGTTTTGCGCTATAGCCCTCACAATATGCTTCTTCGGAAGCTCCTACTGGAAGGCGATGTTATTGGAGACATATTGTCCCTTGAGCATACGGAACCTGTAGGTTATTGGCACTTCTCCCATTCTTACGTCAGGTATGTGATGGTCCCTAATAAGCTACTCATCACTGACACTAAGAAAGGGGTAATTGGAGAAAAGAATCAACGACGGCGCCTTCATTACTGACGAAGTCTTGTCATGATATGGATCTGCTACTGTGGCTCCTGTGCTCTCCGCCCCCAGGATCGAGTAAAGCACCTCACCTGCCGTCTGACGTAACGTCTAGCGGCTCATTACTCTACTTCAAAGAAGCTCGAAAGCCAGCTCTAGCTGGTACCGCGACCAATTGCCTTGCTTGTCCCGCAGAGTCCAAATGTATCTACAGTGCGAAGAAAATCTACGTGGATAAAAATCTCGCAAAAGGCAATGGCGGATGGCCTGTCAATGTTGTTGATCCTGAAATCGAGGATTTGATGCATTTGGGAAAGGGTCCCGGTGAAGAGGATCCCGGGATGACAAGGCTGATGGAACGGCTGGCAGAGGACTACAATGACAGTAATACCACTCGCGAGCGCGTACAGGCACGACCATGGTTTGGGCGCTGCGTCTACGAGTCAGACAATGATGTCTGCGACGACCAAGTCGTAACAATGACATGGAAAGACGATCCGCTAGGCTTGCCTGACAATGAGACTGTGGAAAGCCGCATGAAAGGAAGGGGTGCAAAGATCGCTACCTGCCACATGGTAGCTTCGACAGAGAAGCAGTGCGAGAGAAGAGGCAGAGTATACGGCACCAGAGGGGAAATCGAGTATGACAGCAAAACCATCCGAGTGTTCGACTTCGCTACCAACGAAGCCAGGATTCATCATCCGCAGCAGCGCGGTGGCGGGCATGGAGGTGGAGATTCTGGCCTTGCACAGCAGTTCGTGAAAGCGATACAGGCGGTAAAGATGGGGGAGATGAGTGTGGTTGAGGCTCAAAGTACGCATATTGGGTGTACGTTGGAGGAAATTATTAGGAGTCATGCCATGGTATTTGCAGCAGAGGATGCGAGGAAGGGGAAGAAAGTGGTGGATTGGCCAGATTGGTGGGAAGCTAATGTGGAGAAGGCTCTGTTGCATTGGGCAGCAATATAGGCATTCAACCCCATCGAGAGCCAAGATTTACGCAACCGCAACCCATCTTGAGCGCTGATCAGGAATTTCTTTACTCTTGAGGAGCCTTGTGCTGCGCATTTGAGGCTCTGTAGCCCTCGCAACTGCCCATTACGAGTACTCTAACACCAAGGCTGCCACGGATCTAGTTTCGCAAGGCCATCTTCGGTGCTTCGGCGACTTTCGAGCGATCTCCAGGCCTCATCCTCCAGTACTCACACCTTAAACTTGCTACAGAGAATATGACTCTACCAGAAATCCTACAGCTCTTGTGCTGATCACTGAGTAAGGCCCGAATTTTCCTCAAAAATTTCGCCCTTTTGGAAGGTACTGAGAGTTACTTTCGTCGTGGTATGCAAACTAGGATCAAAGTAAGAGCACTGCTTTGAACGTAATGATTCAATTTAGGCATACAGGAATATATCCTGACGCCAGCAGTGAGCCAATTATATATGCCGCCTTGTTGATGGGGAGCCTTGTGTGCTTGCGCCTGCGTCTTCACAGGATGCCAAGAGGCGAGTTGCAGTAGGGGTGCGAGTCGTGCCAAGAGCTATGCAAGACAATTATTGCTTGGTTTTCATGGAAAATATTCAAGGTGCCAGTTAGTCGCATGAGGGGCACATTGTCGTATCGAAGTTGTCTTCAATGGCTGTTGCTGTCCCCTCAATAGGTTGACTAGCTGTCTTCAATCCTTGGCGAGTACGGAGCTTGTTCCACTCTTCCGAAAAGTCCGATTCAAAGCCCTGGGAACGCCTTCTACAGGCGGCTCTCATTGCTTCAAATGCTGTCGCAACATCCGCTGGTTCTTTCGAAGAAAATCTCGTAGACGGATCGTGCCCGTTCACAAAAGAGAACTCGTGGGATGGATGCGAGATTTCGGATGATAGAAAGCACTTGAAGCAATAGTCGAAATCTGGGCATGATGAGCACCCAAAGCGAGGACCGTACAAGTCCTAACGGATATTCAATTGGAAGATACATAATGGAAAAGGGTAGGACATAAACCTGGGGGACGAACCATTTCGCAGCCATCACATATAGCGCTTACCGGGTGGTCAGAAGCCATGGTGACCGTACACTTCCCCACCATTGAAAGCAACGGAAGGCTAACTGGTCTCAGCGCTTCCGCAACCATCAAATTCATTCCAGAAGACAACTTTGTTGCAGCATCTGAAGTTCTGCCAACGTCAACGACGGAGGTGGCACCTGCGGCTAAGAGTATTGCAACATTCTGATGTAGACCACCTTTTGTAGCCCAAAGCAAAGGTGTCCATCCACTCATATCCTGTTGTTGTGCGTCAAGGCGTTTGGCAAGAAAATAGTGTATGGGTTCGCTGGATTTCACCGACGCTGCTGCGTGGTGGAGACAACTTCGCTTCTGCGAATCTAATGCGTTGTGATCAAAGCCGTGACTCACTAGTATCCGAACACATTGTAGATTGCCGGCGACTGAAGCTAAATGGAGGAGCGTCCTCCCTTCTGAGTCGACAATTGCGTGGTTATAAGGCGTCCGTAAAAAGTGTCCTAACAATGACGAATAGCCTTGGAGCGCTGCCCGTCGGCATGCATCAGCTAGAATCCCCTGCTGTGCTTGTTTCTCCAAGTCATATTGTAACAAAATCCTGGCAACTTCTTCCCAGCCCCATTGGGCTGCTGTGGATAGAGGCGCCAAGTCCGTGTAATCTTTGATAGTTACATCTGCGCCATGTCCAAGTAGTAGCCGCGTTGGGCCCCGTTGGCCATAGCGAATGGCCCAGTTCAAAGCTGTCTCACCATGGTTGTTGACTGCATTGACATCCGCACCCGCGGCCACAAGGGATAGCATGATTGCTTCGGAACGATGCCAAGGCACTTCAAAAGCAAATGGATGGCCAATTTCTATGTGTGTGGAAAAGACAACATTTGGACCACAGGATGCAGCTAAGTGTAAAGGCGCGTTTCCAGACTTGTCCGTCGTTGAAGCGTCTGCTCCATCGCTCAAAAGGAGTCTCACAACCTCAGCGTGCCCACTACCGACCGCTCGGTGCAGGGCAGTATCGCCGATCGTGGTCTTCCATTTCATATCTGCGCCATTACGTATCAAGTTACGCACCGTCAGTGTCAAACCGTAAAACGACGCGATCCAGAGCGCGGTGACACTTTTTGGGAAGCGATGCGAATGACCCCGACCCGCCAGGTTTCTGACATACAGGACCTGAATGGAGGAGGAAATCTTGGCATCATTGGAAAGGAATGATAGAATCATATTTTGGCAGAGCTGTTCCGCATTCCCTCGTGCGTGTGCCCCCCAGTTTGGCACAGCGTAGCGAAGCAACGGCCTCTGTTGCATTCGACGTTTGAATATATGTTCCTGCGGGCATGGTCCGCTTCCGAATTATGTGAAAGATAGATATGTGAGACAGACCCGTAAGATGTCCACTTCGGCTTTTGGGAAGTGCAATCCAGCCTTGCCTTCAAAATATTGTTGCAGAGTATAGTGAACAAGAGTAAGGTAGCCGTACTCTTCCTCGTACACCACAAGACCAGTGCATATAGGCAAGATAAATTCTTCATCTGGAATACCATCCTCATCAAAGTCCACGTCGCCAATCTCGACAGCCATTGCATGCTGAATTTCTGACATAGTCAAAGGTCTAGAAGCATAGAAAATGCAATACAATATTTTCTTGGCCATGTTGGCATGGTCCGCAACTTGGGCACAAATTCGATCCATCGCTTCATCATATATATTGTCTAAACCATCGGGTAGAGTATTGAGAGCCGTCTTGAGTTTGCGTAGGGTCGGCTTCGAGGTCAAAGCATCTAGGTGGAGGCGGGCTTGTAGAAACCTAGAAATCTATGGTAAACCGAACGAGCTTTGCAGATGCCAAAGGATATGTATGTGAAACCTACATCCCTTCAGCTCTATTGGTAATTGACTTCGTGATTTCACTGCACAGATCTGGATCCTTGGCTGCAAAGGACTTGATTCTCTCGGATTCTGCAAGTCGATCTTGGAGGTATCCTTCAATGTCACCGCTCTTCGCTTGGATCTCGAGTCTTGTAGCGTCACGAAGCTGGCGCTGAATAGTTGGCAAGTCACGCGATGTTAGCAGCACGCAGGCGTGGGGCTGTAAGTGTCTCAGATTCTTGAGTAGCATGCCCCTCCACTCTTCACAGCATTCATCAACTGCGTCTACCACGATGAAAACCTTAGAGCATTCGCTGGCAATCGCATAGAGCAATTGGGCATACTCCTCGAACAATGGGCGTGTATTCCTAGACTTATGAACTTCGTAAGATGCTGCAATCTTGGTTGGAAGCGTTGGCGCCGAAGCTGCGAGTTGGCAGATCAAGCTTGCCAGCACATTTGTAGGGGTCTGCTTCTCTGCTTCTTTGTAATCGAGATAGATGTAAGCAAGGCGACGATTAGACCCGTCAACTTTAGTTTTCAGGAAATTCACGAGGTAAGAGCTATCCTAAGATATTAGCCTATTTCATAATGAAATTACCTGACGATAATCTTACACCAAGACAGTCTTTCCGGTGCCCTCTATCCCCGTCAGCATTGTGACATATTGAAATGCTTGGCAGGGGCTAGTATACGCTTGCCAGGACACCACAGTATATGTCCATTACTCTCATACCAGTCGCGGAATTCTTTGGTTTCGAGCAGCCACTGCCCAATGCCATCTTGTCTGCCATGAATATTGAAAGTATCCTGCTGCTTCCTTTCGTCCTCTACCGTCAAGGGAGAAAGCCAGTCGAGTGCGCGTTGAGCGTGATCTCTGTTACTGTGTAAAAGTAATTCATCGACGGACCTGGACGTCTCTTTCGTAGTACCAGCTACGTTTTCAAGATCCCTAGACACTGATGTAGATCTGTCTTTTAACGCAATAACATCCACTGACAGATCTTTAAGCTGTTGACCTAGGAAGTTCAGCATCTCAAGGGAGCTTGCAGAGACATCAATTTGTAGCGCATCTAAAGCCAATGCCAGATCATCTCGCAAGTCGCTACAAACTTCTCTGAGCTTCGCAAGGGTGCTCTCCTTGAATGGGAATAGTGCTCTTCGCAAGCCTGCCTTGGCCTTGTCTTGCCAGTCTCCCTGTGAGGAAACAAGTCTCACCTTTTCTAATTTCTTCTGCAGGCTCTGAATGCCTCGTTCAGTCGATGCAATGCATTTGCCGATATGATGCAATATATCGGGATTCAATGGTCGGTGCTGGACGGCTGAACGCAAGAGAACCAAGGTCTTCGTCAACATATCTATAGAGGCAAATGTTCTCGCAACGTTATCGTCGGCGCCCTTCCAGGAACTGTAGTAATCTAGCAATCCCTGGCAAACGGTTATGCCAAGGCTCAAGAGGCCCGCCACTCCAGACGCGGCACCAAATGGTTCCATGCGTAGGTAAATAAAGCAGATATTTATGGGTTTGACGGTGATGAACAGAAGCTGTCATATAGACATTCAGAATATCTTCCAGGTAATTGGACTTAGGCGCCTTGTCGTCCACCTTGACGGAGCTGCACAATGACGCAGGCATGCAGCAGAATTATGAGGGCTATAGAGCCTCGGGTTTGCAGCATGAGTCTCTTTAAAGAGTCAAGATTTTTCGCATCAGCACTCAAGACCGGTCGCAATTGCGTTTAATGCGAGGGTGTTTTGTAACTCATCCGCAGAATAACCAATCATAATCTGGTCTAGCGTGAGGGCTCCCTTCCACATGCTCGACTTGATAGCTCGAAATAGCTCCAATATTTTGACATATACGATCATTTCGACCATGCCATCCTACAGGCCCCAAGATGCATCTCGCCGTTCGCGAAGCCCCTTTGACCGCGTGGGCTTAAAGCGCTCTCGCTCCCCACACTCCCACCACCGACATCACCACCATCACACTTCCAGACGATCGAAGCCTTCTGCACTCGTGCCCTTACCATTTCAATCTTCGACACTCAGCAAGCATGCCTTTGAAGACTACAAGACGATGTTTGGGCTTTATCTAGATATCCAAAAACACCTTGTCCTGGAACAGCTACCTGAAGACGAAGTGAGGGGCAGGTGGAAAAGTTTCGTAGGAAAATGGTATTTTCCATTTCATTTCACCTGTGTGTGTATCATAGGACAATCTGAGCTTCACACTCAGCATCCTTCAGTAGGAATTATGAAGCTGACATTTGTGAGGAATCGTGGAGAATTAGCTGAGGGGTGGTACGATCCATCTACACTTCAAAAAGCGCAAGCATCTGCCGCATCAAACCCTACTATTGCTGAACCACGACAGCGGTCACGAGGGTCGCCGACATACGAGTCTCTTCTAAGCGCTGAGGAAAGCAGCGGTGATGATCTCGTGGGGCCAACCTTGCCCGGTCAAGATGTCGCTATGCGTAAGGGAAGTATGAGGGCAGGGCCTGCGATACCGAATCTACAGGATCTAGAGCTCAAAAGAGGTATCTTGCCTCTTCGAGTTGGTCCGTTGACACAACTGATAGTGCTATTCGTTTTAGAACTCCAGCAAGAGGACTTGCAATTCCACCGTCAAGACCTTCGTCACGACCGTAAGCTCGATCGCAAGCAACAAAAAGAACGACTTGACGAGATCATGCCTCGCGCTGAAGCTGGTAGCAAAGACCGCATGCTCGAGAAGAAGCGCGAAAAAGCCAACTCCGATCGGGCCTTTGCCTCCGCGAAGACTGAAGCCGGCGGCGTGGAGGAAGTACCCGAGTCAGATCTTCTGGGTGGCGAAGACGGAGGTATCGAAGGGTTCAAGAAGCAGAAGAGGGAGATGGATAGAAAGAAGAATGAGAGGGAGTTGAGAAAGGAGGAAATCTTACGTGCAAGAATGGAGGAAAGAGAAGAACGGATTAGGGAGTACAAAGCCAAAGAGGAGAAGACTATGAGTGGTTTGGTGGCGCTGGCGAAAGCAAGGTTTGGATGACGACTGATGTGAGCTGACCGCTGAGAGCTGAAAGGGGCAATGAGTTCCCATGGCCTTTGTCTAGAAAAGGAGACAGTCCATCATCCCGACCCAATCACTTGCCTGACAATACTGTAAATAACCGAAGCCTGTCTCTCAGTTTTACCTCGAACTCTTTTCACTGGAATCTCTTGCATTATCTTTTCCGAAGGTTAGCCTCCTTACTTGGTACTGAGAATATTCTTCACTGAACATCAGACTGCGAAAAGTGAAGACCTTCTCCAACTGGTTTATTCCCTTTTCTTTTTTCTTGATCTATTCTTCGTTTCACATGAGTTGCTCGCTCACCATCAGGGTACCCATTTTATATATATACATGAGTAAAGACTCTCTTATGAAGCTACTAGAGTGATGCTAGTCTGGTGTTGGCTTAGTTGGACCCTTCTCTCTGCCAATATCACTTTTCAGAGTGGCAGTTTCTAATTGTACAAGGTAGAGAGTACATACACGCATGAGCCGACCAAGGCACTCAGTCCATTTTGCCGATAGTATTCCGGTAAGACCATCGAGATTCTGGAGACCACATGGATGGAAGTCTACCAGGATTACGAACCATGGGAAGGGGCGGCTCAGCTGCAAAATGGAGAAAATGGTCTCAATTGAGTCTGTGTCGCTATAATAGTGGACAATCTTGCCTTGATGTAGAGACACTACGCCGAGAGTACGCTCGAGCCGCTCTCATACTGTCAGGTGATCCACACGCTGTCCGACAGAGCTTTGTTGGACCATCGGACTGCGCATTGCTGCCCAAGCTATCAGAGGATCTCCCCTGTCAATATAATCTATTCGAGCCTCAGGATCTATAGCCTTGAACCGCCTACGATGTCATTGCAAGGCCAGAGTTGAATTTGCTTGTGGACAATCCGATGCTCATCTGCTGCAGGTCTTTTCAACTTCATTGCGACAGTTGCACGGATGTCGATGAGAATCCCGTACGTCACGAGACGTCTGCTAACGCCATGCTCTATGCAACGCCATCCGCCCGCTTGCCTTTGTGGACGAAGAAGAGCTGCTGAAATGGATAGGAGACGTCGACGTGTGATGACGATCCACTGTTCTGATCTCGGTCTGCGAGAATGAACACTGGTTTATGGTCTTCGCTTTAAACCTACCCATCATTATCTATCTCTACTTTTCACTAGGGCAATGTGCCACCATTTGCGCTAGTGACACTCTGGGATCCCAATATGCAAGCTTCATGAGGGTCGTTCAAAACTGTATTCGAAGTTCAAAGTTGGGCTCAACCCACTCGATTTTTCACGTCTTCTACTACCGAAAACCTACATAACAAGATAGCGCACACTATTCTGCAATGCAATCTGGCCCAGCTCTAGGTCATTAACAGGCAACATAATCACACCCCTTTCGTATTCAATCCCCTTTTCTATATATCATTAGCATCACGATTGAGGATAGAACTCCATTCTAGTCTTTTGAGCCAGGTTATCGATGCAAACCAGCTGATTCATCGGGTGGGAGTCAACGACTTGTAGCAACATTTAGACATCAGGGCCATAGCAAAGAAGCCCATTCGCTGGCCATCCTCGCCTTCGTCCAGCTTGGCGCGCCAAGGAAACAAGGGTTCTGCCAGTGGATGGGATAGTCGACAGGCTGACAGGGCCAGACACAAGGAGAACTCGGTATTGTTCTGCTGATAGAGACTTTGGTACAAGAAAAAAGCCGGATGACCCATCATTAGGCATAGAGATTTCTTAGCGGCTTTTGGGGCTTGTGCAAAGTTGACTCCATCCTTGCAAGGCTGTGCAAAGTAACACAGACAAGCTCGATTCCTTTAGATCGTGACTGAGGTAGCCAAGCAGACATATATCGAAATAATACTGTTCGCAAGGCCACAAGTTCTCCAGTGTACGTGCGCAATGCCTTTATTTCAAGGGTAAAAATGTTCCGTGAAGTTCTGCGGCACTATGGCTATGTATAAAGCATGAAGCAGACTGTCGGTGTCACTACTGGCAAGTTCTGGCTGCAGTACATACTCGTTAATTCAAGATGTTACTTTGCCTATTACTCGTATCTGTGGAAGCACAAAGCCGAGAATGAAGGGTTAAAGCAGCATGCTACTCGTGACGCCAATCGCGCAAGAAGCGTTTCAAGCCCGCAAGCAGCTAGGTCTGATTGGCTTGTCTCTGATCCGACAAAGCGGCACCTCGAAAAGAAAGGAGTATTTGCAGGGATTCGACAGCGCTAGAAGGAAAGGTTCTGATCCACTTATCCACTTTCATGGTAGTCTAGCACTCCAACCAGCCCCTTGTCTAAAGCGGCGTGCTGCTGCCTTACACGGCGAGCTGCTGCTATAAAAGGACCGCATCGCCCAGTTGCGAGAATTCGTAAAATCTTTCGCCAAGCCTCTGGGTCGTTGTTGTTGGCCCTCCTCCCAACGTCAACTCCGCAACACCATCTTCCAATCACTTAGCACGACCTCTCTACGACAGCAGATAGAAGATACAGATACAGTTGTTAATTTAATACCATTCGAAAGGCGCATCCTACGTGCTCTTTCCCCCACTCTCAGACGAGATCTTCCCCACCTTCCGATTTGACTTAGCGACTTCCACATCTTGATCCTTTCAAACCTCACTTTTAACCTCAACCACCGCACATCTCATCACCTACATCTCGATACACGAACCAGATCTTCAACATCAAGTTCTGCGACTGTGTCCGATCGCGCGCTTGATAAGAGAGGGGCTGAAGAGTGTTGAGGGAACACAAGTGTGTTACAGTTGAGCAGCGGCTGTAGGGGACACATTTGGTTGTTCATCTCCCGCATACGGTACGAAGTCATCACATCCATCTCGGTCGACCTTGCGATCTCCTCCATCGTCGAACCAACTCTCCTCTTGCGATTCGAACATCGGTCTATGATCTCGGATCTCTCTCATTTTAAGAACCTCCTTTATTCTGACAGTGCGTCACACAGACTGCCGACTCTCCAATACTCGACCATCAGTCATCTTGCTCTTCGAAAAGACCTCGTCGTAGGTACTGGACCGCAAGCATGGATACCATGATCCACACACACCCTTCCACTGCGCAGCAGGCTACGGCCTTTACCGCGCCCGCCTCATTGTCCTTCCCTGGTGGAGCTGGAGAATTGACGCCACCCTCTGAAAAAGATGGTAACCCTCAGGCGAACGGCGCGAACGGTGCAGGGCAGCAGCTACAAAAAGGAGTGGATGCACAATCCAACGGCCATGGGGTGACTCCCTCAACTCCGGCTGCGACCCCTGGCGAGGGGCAGGGTGTTAGTGGTATTGTGCCTACCTTGCAGTGAGTATAAACCCTGCGTCGTCTCTTGTTTGAGCTCGAGGCTTAATGGCATGTCTTTTTTCAAGAAACATCGTCGCCACAGTCAACCTCGATTGCCGCTTGGACCTCAAGACGATCGCGCTACATGCTCGAAATGCGGAATACAATCCAAAGGTACTGCTAACCACATCATACCATATTTCCTCTATGGTATGCTAAACTTTGACTTCTAGCGTTTCGCTGCCGTGATCATGCGTATCCGCGAGCCCAAGACTACGGCTTTGATCTTCGCTTCTGGCAAGATGGTCGTCACTGGCGCAAAGTCAGAGGACGACTCGCGTCTGGCCTCCCGCAAATGTATGCAACGGCGAAGGTCCCTCGATGATGAGACTCTAGATCGCTGACCTCCGCATAGACGCTCGTATCATCCAAAAGCTTGGCTTTAACGCAAAATTCACGGACTTCAAGATCCAGAACATTGTCGGCTCCTGCGACATCAAGTTCCCAATCCGGCTTGAAGGTTTGGCAAGCCGTCATCACATGTTCAGCTCTTACGAACCCGAGCTCTTCCCTGGTCTCATCTACCGAATGATCAAGCCTAAGATTGTGCTATTGATCTTCGTGAGTGGGAAGATTGTGTTGACGGGAGCGAAGGTACGAGAAGAGATTTACCAGGCGTTCGAGATGATCTACCCTGTGCTTCAAGGTAAGCATCGCCCACCCAACAGCATTAGATCTGTAACTAACAGAGACAGACTTTCGCAAGGTCTGAATCACCGCAGGTGCCGTTCTTCAACAATTACCTACGACTGTACCATCATATCCCAAAACTCAATCGCCTGTACCATACACTTTTTCCTCAATCCTTTACGCCGTTACGATCATTTACTTCATCACCATCGATTGCATGCACGAGGTCAGCTGCACCCTCAATTCACCTACTAGCTGCTGCTTGCACTGCTCTCAACCTACATTTTATCAACACACTTGCATCAAAACCGGAGTTCGGATAACGGAAAGGCTTGCTTCTCGTGTGCGCACGATAAGAAGCGGGCATTCTTCAATTCCCAACACACATATTAGAAAGTCGCACGGCGGTTCTGTGCGCTGGTCGGTGGATACCGCGGCAGTGCGATTTGCGCAGAGAAAAGCGCACCTGTCCTTTTTATTCATGCAGCTCAGAGGGAGCGAGCTACTAAATTGAAGAGACTGGAAGGCGGTTGTTGAAAGGCATCTTTTCAGCCTGCTTGGACTGATGCATGCATGGAGGCTCTTCATGTTTATGAGCTGGCTTGCATAGTGCTTGCGGCCATGGATACAGTGGTGCAGATAGTGCACGAGATCAGATAAGACAATTTGATAGTACGGAATATATAATCTATTCCACCAATGCGCGTGCACTTTACCTCCACCCTGCATACAGATACCTGTCTTCCGCTTTCCGGGAATGCCACGACTTCACACCGCTGTAACCATTTTGTATTCTCCCATGATTTCTCGCTCGGCGAAGCTGCTTAGCTTCCGCCACACAGTATATCTATGTCATCCACGGTGGCGACAACTCTTGCGGCGTCCGCTCCGTTCCCCAGATTTTCTGCCCTTTGGTCCATCTCCAACGTTTTGGTGAAATGGCCTCTTCGAATGCCCCCCTAAACCAGCGCCCAACTCCAGGCTCAATACTTATCATAGGCGCTGGTGTCTTTGGCCGTATGTACTCTTCACTTGCTACCCTTGTCCTTCCCACATTTCCTCCCTACCTAGACTAACAAATAAATCCCAGTATCAACAACCCTCTCCCTCCTCTCCTCCCCCACCTACGCCCAAACGTCCGTCACCCTCCTAGATCCCTACCTCCCCTCCCTCACTCCCACTCCAACGCCGCCACAGCCGTCGCAAAACCCCCACGCGGCAAGCATCGACTCCTCCCGCATCATCCGCCCTGACTACGCGCATCCTGCATATGCAAAATTAGCCTCGCAGGCTCAAGAGCGTTGGCGGGTGGGGTTCGGAAGGAGGCGGTGTTCTGGTTGTGACGAGGGAGGTGAAGGGAAGGTATATAGAGAAAGCGGCGTGCTGCTCACGGCTGATGAGGG
>JAABUS010002446.1_pt1 | contig 35171 bp, 30 predicted proteins | sample 5560161 | NCBI WGS metagenome assembly JAABUS01 (sample SAMN10711885, study PRJNA513376) | rock metagenome | isolation source: Antarctica rocks | place: Antarctica: Victoria Land, Trio Nunatak nord | collected 2016-01-04 | reverse complement strand
AAGACACCGAGGTTTGCCGCCGGCGCATCGCTCAAGCAGGCGGTGAGCGGCGCGCGCAAGAAATAGCCAGTGATACGCCTCGACCGGAGTGATGTCGATGTGATGCCTCGATAGCCGGAGCTCGGCCGCGTGGGAGAGGCGCTTGAGGGGCTTCCCGCGGTGGCCGGAAGCGGCGGTGGTCAGCCCCGAATGGACCCTCTGGGCCGCAAGGCGGTGTCATCCGTTCACGCCGCCAGGAGATCGGCGAAGCGCTGCAGGTATAGCGGCCAGCCGCCTTTGGAGTCGACGCCTTCGCGGATGGCCTCCCAGCTCGCGCCGTGTCGATCGAGGTTGCGGTCTCGAGCTCGACACGTGTGCGGTCCGGCGACTCGGCGATGAAGCGCACCTCGACCTCGCTGGTCTTGTCGAGGTCCGTCTCGATCTGCCACCGGGGGCTGATGTCCCAGCTGATGAGGACGCGCTCCGGGGGCTCGTAGGCGAGCACGCGCGCCCAGCGGCACTCGCTGCCGTCGATCCCACGGTCATAGACGTGGCCGCCCACGCGGGGTTCGAAGATCGTCTCGGCGATCTCGACGTTGAGCATGTTGTGCTCACGCGGCTTGAAGCGGCCGACGTCGTCGGTGAAGACGCTGAACGCGCGCTCCACCGGCGCCTGGACCACGACCTCGTGGCGGATCGAGGTCGCGTCTGCTGGTGTGGTCATGAAACCTCCTGTTCGTGCTGTTCGACGGCGGCTTGGTAGGCGATCAGAGCGCTGTGCCAGAACCGGTCGAGGTCGGCGCGGAGCTCGGCGAGACCGCCGGGGTTGATTCGGTAGATGCGGCGGTTGCCCGTGGCCTGGTCGACGACGAGCCCGGCGTCCTTGAGGACCTTGAGGTGCTGTGACACGGCGGGCCGGCTCACCGGGAGGCCGTTGGCGAGCTCGCCAACGGCGCTTGGGCGATCGGCGAGCCGCTCAAAGATCGCGCGTCTGGTGCGGTCGCCAAGCGCGGACCACCCGTCGGATTGGTAAGTCTGCACGCACGGTAAGCATAGCCTTACGCTGGTCCCGTGTCAAACAGACGTGCGCTCGGCGACGCACTCGGCTGCGCCCAGGCAAGAGAACGTCGTTCTGGCACCGCCACACACACGCCGAGGCGGTCTACGTGATTCTCGGCGGCGCCGGGAAGGTCAAACCGGGGTGTCGGCGGGGGTTGCGTCGACGACGCGCCCATTGTGCACACTGGTTCAGTGCGCCTCGTGGGCAAGATCGAGCATAAGGATCACACCTACATCCTGGAACGCGGCGGCCATGTGCTCTACAGCTACATGCGACAGGCGGCGAGTCGCACCACCTACCGCCGCCAGGCGGTCCAGCGCGCTCACGATCGCTACCGGCGGGCGCTCGACGACGCTCACTCCGACTTGAGCGTGGGCGGGCTTGGCCTGATCGTGGTACAGCGGGCTTTCCTTGCGGCCGAGGATCTCGGCCTCCTGCTGCATGCCCTCGATGAGCCACCATCGTGGGCGAGATTCACCGCGGCCAGGCTGCCCGATCTCGATGCCGTCTACCGCAGGGTGCTATCCGATCACCGATGGGCGCTCAAGCCGTTCATGTTGCCGAGCGAGAGAGCCGAAATCGAGGAGGCCAGCGACCTGGAGGGCGACGGGCTTTGGCGACTCGCCCAGCTGAGCGCGGCCCGGAGGCTGCAGCAGCTTCAGACCGCGGCCGGGTTGTGGCAGGGCGTTCGGCCCGTGGTCAAGTCCACGATGCACGGCTTTCCGTTTGTCGCCGGCTCACTGGTCTTCGGGCCCCCGCCGGCCGGAGCGCTGACCAACGGCGTGGCCGAGCCGGTCGAGAGGCCCTGGGCGCTCGCTGTCCAATCCACGTTCGATCGTCGTGCGCGTCACGTCGCTAGCGAGTTGATCGCCGTCCCACTCGACCCGAGCTACATCGCCGCTTCCGCGCGTGCCGGCAAGGCGGCGGCCAGTGTCGCCCGCGACCTGTGCGGCATGCAGACGGCCACCATCGAGGGCGTCCGCGCGCACGCGATCCCGCTCGACCTGCTCAGACGTCTGCCAGTCGATCAGCAGGCGGCCATCGAGGCCCACGAGGACGATGGCTGATCGTCTCGAGACCCACCGTCCCGAGATGCCCGACCCCTGGACCGTCCTCCTCCCGGCGAGGGCGTATCTGCGCTCGCTCCGAGACCAAACCCTGACGGCTCGGCAGGCGGCGTTCGAAGACTCCCTCGATCACCTTGACGCGGTAGCGGCCGGCGATGACTCCGGCCTGCGCGACATGGCGCTGCTGGGCGTGATCGGAGACGGCCTCCAGATTCTTGAGGACCTTGGCTACTTCGCAACCGCATGCGCGAGTCCCCTCGCCGGACTCGTTTCCTTCCTGACGGCGACGATCTACAACGACCGCACACCGAACAACTTCTATAGCTCGTTCAAGAACCGCTCGCCGGAGGAGCTCAAGGTGCTGGCTGGGCTGTGGATGCTCGAGTCAGAGAACAGCGATCCCCTGCCGATCCATGTGGTCGCCCACGTTGGGCACCATCTCAGTGAAGAGAAACTCGCGGCGATTCGCGAGGCGGAGGATGCAACCATCAAACGCCTACGGCTCGCGCTGCTCAACCTCGCGGGAACGTGGGAGGACTTCCGTCGCTTCTTCCACGCGTTCAAGCACGGTGCGCTCGCCGTCAACCGCGAGGACTGGGATGTTGTCGGCGCACAGGGGAAGGAGCTCTCGCCGGCGATCTCGGTATGGCTGCGGCGTGCCGACGCATCGAGCTTCGGCGAAACCGACCTGCCCTGGCGGCAGGTGGCGCGCGAGATTCTGCAGGCGGGTCACGTCGGGCTCGAGGTGACTCGCTACCTGGTCGAAACGAGGCTGGCGCACCTGGACATCTTCGAGTTCGACGACGATGGCGCGGTCGTCGCCCTGCGCCCACCACCGTCGATGTGGCGCTTCTGGTTCCATGAGGAGGATGTCTCCGAGCAGTCGCGCGCCCTACTGGCCGGCGTCGATCTCTAGTCGAGTCGGTGACGCGGGGTTGCGGGATTTGGCGGGTTTGGGGAGCGGGCTTTCGATAAGCGGCTGATGGGACTCGAACCCACGACCTTCTGCATGGCAAGCAGACGCTCTAGCCAACTGAGCTACAGCCGCAACGGCGGCCAGTATAGTCCCGGCTTCGCCGCGTCAGGCGAGGAACGCCAGCGCCGACTCGCTGCGTCGCACGCGTCATGCGTTGACGCTGGTCTCAAGGGCGGTCAGCAACTCGAGGAATCGCCCCAAGCGTTCCACCGCGGTGTCGAGCGCCTCGGCCTCGGCGATGGTGAGCGTGGCCCTTGCGTCCGTCGGTCTCGACGTACTCGCGGACATGGCGCCCGACCCATCCTCCGCTGGGTCGAGCACGACCTCACGCGTTCCCGTCAGCGCACGCCCCCGAGGAAGACGCGGAGCTCGTCGACCAAGGGTCGGCGACTTCCATGGCCACGGAAATGCCCGCCGTGTGCCAGCTCGGACCAGTGCACTTCGCTTCTCGCGCTCGTCGGAGAAGTCCGCGTTCTCGGCGGTCGGGCCGTAGCGCTGGTGGCCCAGACGTGAGGATCACGGGGATCGCATCAGACGCACGCCGTCGCCAAGCAGGGTCGGCGCGAGATGAATGACGATCTCGTCGAGCAGCCCTTTCTCGACGATCTGTCGGGCTGTGTTTGCACCGAGCACGACGACGTCTTCTTGCCAGCGGCCGCCTTTGCTCGTTCGACCGCATGCTCGATGCCGGCATTGACGAACGTCCCGTCATCCACTCAGCGACCTCGGCTGGAGGGTCGCGGGTGAGCGCGAAGAACCGGCCCCTGCCACTCGCCGCCGTAGAAGCCCCCGCGGTCTCTGTCCTCGACCTCGTAGCTGCGGCGCCCGACAATGAGAGCCCCGTCGACTCGACGACGTTCGGCGATCGCGCTCGAGCCGCCCGAATCGTAGACCCAGTCCATCGCATCGCCGGGGCCTGCGATGAAGCCGTCCAAGGACATGATTACACGACCGGCGAACTGAGGCAGGTCTAACGGCCTGGGAGCGCCGCTCCCGCACGAGGAGGAACGATGAACAAAGTGATCTACGACACCTCGATGTCGCTCGACGGCTTCATCACCGGACCTGACCCGCGGTCGGGCGAGCCGCTCGGCGATGGCGGGGATCGGCTGCACGAGTGGATGTCCGGCATCGCGGACTACCGCCACCACCACCCCCGCTCCGGCGACGGCGACGACGTCGACGCCAGCGATGCGAAGGCCGAGGGAGGGCGGCCGCGGCGAGCCGCTCGATCGAGACCGCTCAAGGCGACGACCGGAATCGAACCGGTGTACACGGCTTTGCAGGCCGCTGCGTAACCACTCCGCCACGTCGCCGGGGGCCCGGCCAAGCCTAGCGGCGTTCGTTCTACGGTTCGCGCGGCGTCGCGCTCGAGGCGCCGGTGACCATGCGATCGGAGAATAGGAGTGTGCTGGCTTTGCGATCGGGGCACTCTTAGAGCGATGGCCGATGGGTGGGATGACGACGACGACTGGGTTGGCGAGCCTCCGGAGGGCCGCCATTCGAGCGACCGGGCCGATCCCGGATTCTGGCGGCGCGGCTGCGGGAGCTCTGCCGTCGTGCTCGTGCTCATCGTCCTCGCGCTTCGGTGAGCTGAAGGGCACGGCGAGTCGCATGGCTCGCGTGCAGCGCGGGGCGCGATTGGGCCGCGTCGCCCTTGAACAGCGCGACGCCGGTGCCGAAGGGGAAGGCCTCCTCGGCGTCGGCACAGGCTTTCTCCGGGCGTAAGGAATCGATGCCAGGGTGTGCAGCCCAATGCGCCGCACCGCGATCACCGGACTGCTTCTGGCCGCAGCGACCGGCCTCGTCGCGTGCGGAGGCGACGATGAGGAGGCGCAGGCCCCGGGCACCACGGCGGCGCCCTCGGCGAAGAGCGAGGCATCGACCTCGCCGACCACCACGTCACCGGGAAAGTCCGCCAAGCCCCGGCTCGCGAGAGCGAAGGGCGAGCCGCGGATCTCCACGCTCGCGAGCGGACTCGAGGTGCCCTGGGACATAGCATTCCTCCCCGACGGGCGCGCGATCGTGACCGAGCGACCCGGGCGGGTCCGCATCACCGACCGCCGGGGACGTGTGCGAAAAGCGCCGGTCGCCGAAGTAGCCACCCAAGCCGAGGGCGAGGGCGGCCTCCTCGGCGCGGCGGTCGACCCGCGCTTCGAGAAGGGCAAGCGCTTCGTCTACTTCTACGTCACGACGGCCGAGGGCATGCAGGTCCAGCGCTGGCGCATGGGCGGGGGCTCGCGTCTGGCTCTCAACGAGGTCGTGCTCGGAGGGATTCGGGCCGGCTCGATTCATGACTCGGGCCGGCTGCGCTTCGGGCCCGACGAGCGGCTCTACCTGGCGACAGGCGACTCGGGCGAGGGGTCGCTCGCCCAGGACGACGGCTCCCTGAACGGCAAGATCCTGCGCCTCGAACCGGGCGAGTACCGCTCCTCGACCCGTTCGCCGACGGTGTATTCGACCGGTCACCGCAACCCGCAGGGTCTGGCCTGGCCGGCGCGCTCGAACCAGCTGTGGTCCGCCGAGCATGGCCCCAGCGGCTTCGACGGTCCGAGCGGCGACGACGAGGTCAACGTCATCAGGCGCGGAGGCAACTACGGCTGGCCCGAGGCCCGTGGCGAGAACCAACAGGCCTTCGCGGCCCCGGCCTTCTTGTGGTCGCAGACGGTCGCGCCGTCGGGCATCAGCTTCGTCACCCTGCCCGGGTCGGCATGGACCGGCGACCTGCTCGTCGCGACGCTGAAGGGCACGTCGCTGCGGCGCCTGCGGGTCGAGGGCTCGAAGGTGGAGGGAGAGGAGACGGTCATCGAGGGCGAGTACGGGCGCCTGCGCGCGGTCACCGAGGCACCCGACGGCTCCGTCTGGGTGACGACGAGCAACCGCGACGGTCGCGGCGCTCCGGCGGGCCAGGATGACCGCCTTCTGCGGGTCGTCCCGCCAGCCGACTGACGCCCGCCGAGCGGCTCTCGTAAGCGCCCGCGCGGGACCAAGGCCCGTTGGTAGGCTAGGCGCCCCCCAGGGCGATTAGCTCAGCTGGGAGAGCGCCGCCTCGACAAGGCGGAGGTCGCTGGTTCGAGCCCAGCATCGCCCATCGCGGTTTGCCGCTTGCCAGAGCCAAATGTGGCACCTTGAGCCCGGTCCAAGGCATCAATAAGGCATCAATTTCGCGAAGAAACAAGCTTGGAGTGGTCCGCCAGCCCGCTAGTTCCCGCGACCGCCCGCAACTTTTGCGACCTGGTAGAAGCGATGTCCTACCGGCGGCGTGTGCGCTTGCTGCATCCGCCCAGATGTCGCACCGGCGTCTGTTCGTCTTCCGTCATCGAGTGAGGAGAATGCATGACCGTCATCGACACGCTCCGCCGGGCCTTGTCCGAGCAAGCAAGCACCGGTCGTCCGGCCGGCCTCGAGATCAGGCAGGACCTCGCCGCGCCCCACGGCCAGCCCGTGATGCCCCCGAGCTACGAGGCTCCGCTCGAGGTTCACCCACGCCACCTCGACGGCGAGGTTCGGAAGGTCATAGAGCTCGACTCGATCGGCTCGTCCGCCAACCGCGTCGAGGAGGGGCTACTCGACGAGTACCGTGCGGGCCGCTACCCGCTGCCGGTGTCGAGCACGACGATCGAGGCCAGCGGGCAGACGTTCACGATCTCGACCCTGGAAGCGCCTCACCGTGTCTTCGACGCCTGGATCCGATTGGCCGCATCGACTGGCTCCGACGCTGCCTTCGAGGGCACCAAGCGCGGGCAGGAGCTGAGCCTCGCCCATGCCGGCGCACTCGATCCGATCCTCGAGACGTCCGCCCACGATCTTCTGTTCGGCGTTTGGGACTCGCACCGCACCGGCCCCGGAGGGCAGGTGCGCATATCGAGGAGCTTCACCAGCACCGTCATCGGCCTGGACCCACAGGAGATCATCACTACGGCTGCGCGGCGTGACCCCCTCAACCTCGGAGAGGCCAAGGACGTAAAGGCGCCAAAGGGGATGAAGCTGTCCGAGCAGGGCCTGAGCTCGATTCCGCCGCAGCGCCGACGCCCGGGTGTTTCGATCAGCGAAGCCCGGTTTCTCGGCTTCCTGTCGTTCGCCGCCCTGCGGCGGTTGCGCTTTGAGCGCTACGACGACGCCGACGTGCGCGTCCTGCTCGCCGCCCTCTGCCTGCACGGACTGCGGCTGCGCGAGACGGCTGGCTGGCACCTGCGCTCCGAGTGCGATCTCGTCCCAACCTCGGACATGCGCTTTGAGCTCCTGCAAACCGGTGGCGAGCAGCGCGAGCAGCTCAGCCTCTCGCTCGACGAGAGCCGAGCGTTGCTGACCGAGGCCACCGAGCGAGCCGGCGTCGAGGACCGAAGTGTGCACCTTGTAGGCGGTCCGCACCTCACGCCGCTCGTCGAGCGCGCGCTGGAGGCCGACCGCGTCGCGACGAGCGGGTGACCCGTGCTGCGCGTCACGGTCCGCTTCCCGCTCGGCGTCTACCACGCCCAGTCCGCGTCGGACTTCGCGACCGCCGAATGGCCTCCGCATCCTGTCCGCCTGATTGCCGCTCTGACGGCCGCCGCGCATGGGCGCCCGGCCGCCGACCTCGACGCTGCGCTTCACGCGGTCGGCCTGCTGGCGTCCGCCGGCCGGCCGCTGATCGTCGCCCCGCGTGCGGGCGATCCCAACAAAGTTGACGGCCGAACCCGCGTCGCCCGCCTGCGCGGCGCCTCCCGTTGGGCGCCCCGCAACCACGAGCTCGCCGAGCTGCGCGGCGGCAAGGGCATCTCGCCGCGCGACCTTGGACGCAGCCGCGCCGAGGTGCACAAGGTCGGCGTCGCCATCGGTGGCACGCCGATCGAGTTCGAGTGGTCCGACCTGACGCTGGACGACAACGTGTTCGAGGTGCTCGGTGAGCTTGTGGAAGACGTGACCGTGCTCGGCACCGCCCGTTCGCCGGCCCTCGTCAGCGTGGACACTGCCGATCCGCCGAGCGATCCCCAGACCGTCTGGGCACCGACGCGCGCGGACGGGAGCCAGGCTATCGCCCAGGTGCGCGTCGCGAACCCGCGGACACCGGCTGATATGGACGCCTGGCACGCTCGCCGTTCGGCGCCGCTGCGCCGCGACGACGCGGTCGCGCCGGCGCCGTACGTGCCGCCGGTCGCACTCGGCGACGAGGTCGCCTACATCCACGGCATGGACGCTGCGGCACTGCCCTCTGAGCCGGTCGACCCCGAGTGGTGGGGGGACATGCTAATCGTTGCCGTCGACCGAGAGCGGAGCCAGGATCTCCCGAAGGCGCCGGCAGCGTTCGCCTTCGCACGTGCGATGCGAAAGGCCCTGCTCGACACCTACGGTCCCGAGGGGACGCCCGAGGAGGCGCCCACGATCCTGCGCGGACGCGAAGGGCAGCCCCACGCCGCGTTCGTCCCCCTGAGCTTCGTGGCACAGCCAGAGCCACGCGGGGTAAAGGCCCCGCCGCCGACTACCCGCGGATCGGCGTTCGCTGACGGTCGAACCTTGGGTCTCGCCGTGATCCTCCCGCATCCAGCGCGCGTCGCCGACGTTGCACGTCAGCGGCTGGAGGTGGAAGCCGGGCTGTCGCGCCTGCTCGGCCTGGCGACGCGCGAAGCGGTCGCAGTGCGCGTACCCGGCGTCGGGCCGGTCTGGCTTGGACTACCCGACAGCCGCCGCGTTGCCGACACCCTCCGTGAGGCCCGCTACCGGCGGCCTTCGACGCGCTGGTCGACGGCGACACCGCTCGTCCATTCCCGCTATTTGCCGCGCAAGGGCGAGCAGGCGCTGTTCGAGCAGGTTGCCGCCGAGTGCTCCGACGTGGGGATCATCGCTCCTGCGCGAGTCGCCGTCCGGCGCGGCCCGCGTTTTCGCGGCGCGTCTGGTTCGATCGACGCGAGGGGGCTGCCCGCGTCGTGGACCGGGCCGCTGCGCGGACCGCAGGCCCATCTCGACTTGTGGTTCGACGAGCCGGTCCGCGGTCCCGTGTTGCTTGGCCGTGCCCGCCACTTCGGTCTCGGACTGTGCCTGCCCTTCGATGACGACGTGTCCGGCGGCACGCGATGATCTCGTTCCGCGACTTCCTCGCCGCCGCTGCCGACGGCGGCAACGCGCGGACCGCCTACCCGTGGCAGGAGGCGCTTGCGGCGCGCCTCGCGGCCGGCGCGCCTCCGCGAGCGATCGTCGTGCCGACCGGCGGGGGAAAGACCGTAACGATCGAGGCGCTGCTATGGGCGCTCGCCGTCCAGGCCGATCGCGCCCCGCACGAGCGCACCGTCGGGGTGCGCACGGTCTGGGCGATCGACCGGCGCATCCTCGTCGACGAGGTGCACGCCCGCGCGACACACCTCGCCCAGCGCCTCAGTGTGGCGGCGAAAGAGCCCGGCGACGAACTTCACGAGATGGCGCTGCGCCTCCAGTCGCTTGCCAGGGGAGACGCCGACCCGCTGCGCGTCACCCGCTGGCGCGGGGGGCTTGCGCGCGAGTCGCGCGCCCACCATCCGTTCCAGCCCGAGGTAATCACGAGCACCGTCGCGCAGATCGGCTCGCGCCTACTTTTCCGCGGCTACGGCGTAGGTGAGCGCTCGCTTGCGCTCGAAGCAGGACTGGCGGCGGTCGACACGACGATCTGCCTCGACGAGGCTCACCTCGCTGAGCCTTTTCGACAGACGGTCGACGCGATCCGTGAGATCCGCGAGCGTGAGGCGGGGGGTCATCTGCCGGGCCTGCGAGCGATCACGCTGACCGCAACGCCGGCGACCGGTTTCGCGGACGCCGACGTCCTGGGCATCGGCGATGCCGACCGCGCAGCGCTTGGCCCGCGGCTGACCGGTGAGAAGCTCGCCCGCCTCGCGGACCCCGTGTCCGACCGCCCTGCCGACCAAGTCGCCAGCCTGATCGACGCCGTCGAGGAGCATCTGGACAAAGGCGCCTCGACGATCGCCTGCGTCGTCAACTCGGTTCGTACCGCGATTGAGGTTGAAGCCGGGCTCTCGCGGCGTCGGCCGGACGTCACGCGCGCGCTCCTGATCGGCCCCCAGCGACCGGTCGACCGCGTGCAGCTGCTCGAGCGCCACGGGGGCCGTCTCTTTCACCGGGCGCCGGCGGTCACCCAACTCGTGTGCGTGGCGACGCAGACGTTCGAGGTCGGGCTCGACGCCGACGTCGACGCCCTGGTGACGCAGTCGGCGTCGGCATCGGCCATCGTGCAGCGCCTCGGCCGCCTGAACCGCGCAGGCGTGGTTCGCGGACGAGCGACGATCGTACGCGACACGCAGTCACCGCTGTACAAGGAGGACGAGCGGCTCGCCTGGCCGTGGCTGCACTCGCTCAAGCGGTCCGACGACACGATCGACGTATCGGTGGCGGCGCTCATGGCGGACGATACTCGTCCCGGACCGGCAAGGTCGCCGGCCGCTCCTCAACTGACCTCCGCGGTCCTGGAGCTGCTCGTGCAGACGGCGCCCCGCCCAGCGCGAATGGCCGACCCCGAGGTGGAGGTGTTCCTCCGCGGCGCCGAGGAGCAGCCCTCGACCGACGTCGGCGTGTGCTGGCGCTGCGACCTGCGCATCGACGACGCCTCCCCGGCCGGGCGTTCGTACCGCCAGGCGCTGCTGCGCCTCGTGCCGCCGGGGCCTGAGGAGATCGTGACGGTGAGCATCGCGAGGGCGCACGCCCTGCTGCGGGCGCTGCGCGCTCCGCGGACCCGGCTCGCCGTGTTGGGGAAGGAGGGGCTCGACGGCCCGGACGTTGAGGGTGGCGACGTTGGAGTCGTCGCGATCGACGTCATGACCTCAGGGCGTGACGACCCAGGCGTGCCGGCGCGCCTCGTCGTGCTGCGTGGCCGCGAGCAGTTCGAGGTCACCCTCGACGGCAGCGGAGACCCCGATGTGGACCTGCGGCTTCGCGACGTCCGTCCCGGCGACGTCCTCGTGCTGCCGGCGAGCGCGGGCGGGTATGCGAACGAGGCGCTCGCGCCCGCGTCGCGCAGCCCTGTCAAGGATGTTGCGGCCGACCTGCAGGCGGCGACTGACGCCGCGGTGTCGCCGGTCGCGCTGCGCCTGAGCGACGAGGTGCTCGGGGTGGCCGGACTGGACTCGCAGGTGATCCTGCGGCGTGCCGAACGCTGCGACGCTGCGCTCGGACGTGGCGGTCTGGACGAGCTGTGCGGACTGCTAGGTCCTCCAGGTGAGCGCCTTCGCAGTCGGGGCGAGCTTGACTTGCGGCGGATTACCGAAGACGTCGAGCCCCACCTCGGCGATCTCGATAAAGACCTCGACGGGCTCTTCGAAGATCTTGATGAGGAGGACGCCGCGGGCGAGGGGCGGCTCGTCTTCGCGGAGGAGGTTGAAGCCGACCGGCCCGCGTTCGTCCTGCTCGCCCGCCCGGCGACTACCCGCGAAGAGCTCCGCGGGTCCACACCGCCGCCGACGCTGGACGACCACGCGATGGCGGTCGCCGAGCGCGCCGCCGGCTTCGTCGCGCGATCCGGTCTTCCCGAAGCAGTCGCCGCCGCGATCGTGCTAGCCGCCCGGGCGCACGACCACGGCAAGGGCGATCCGCGCTTTCAGGCGTTCTTCCGCGGCGGTGTACCAGCGTTTCTCGCCAGTCCGATCGCGAAGAGCGTCTTTGGCACCGGCGACGTTCAGGCGAGCCGGGCCGCGCGGGCCGCGGCGGGCCTGCCGAGCGGCTTGCGCCACGAGATCGCGTCGGTCGCGGCGCTGGCTGAGAGCGTCGAGAACGGCGGCGTCGCAGACATGCCGGACGAGGTGGACCTCGAGCTCGCGCTGCACCTCGTCGCGACCCATCACGGGCTCGGGCGACCGGTGCCGAGCGTGCCGTCCCCGTCGACTTCCGGTCCGCGCGAGTTCGCCGTCAGAGCCGCCGGGATCACGGCTAGCGCGCGTGGTGACGCCGTCGAGGGCTGGGAGGCGGGCGCGTGGCTGCGGCGGTTCCTCGCCGTCGTCGACCGTTACGGCCCGTGGGGCAGCGCGTACCTCGAGGCGCTGTTGATGCTCTCCGACCGCACCGTGTCCCGGGAAGGGCGCTGATCGCGGTGCAGCTCGATTGGATGCGTGCCGACGCGCCGTACATGCCGATCGCCACCGCAGGGCTGCTCGCGGTCATATCGGAGGTCGACGCCGCTGTGACTGCTACCTGGGCGTTCGACGGCCCGGCGCGCCGGCTGCGGGTCGTGTCCACGCTCGATGTCGAGGAGATCGCGATCGTAATCGCGGAAGCGCCGCTCCCGGACGTTTCCGCTCCGCGGTGGCCGACTGCCAAGCCGCAGGCGCTCGGGCCGTCGTTGCGCACTACCGAGCGCCCGCTTGACGCCTACCGCGGGCTCGTGGCGACGGCGGCGCCGCTCGAGGCGAGGCTGCTGCGTGGAATCGCGACCGATCAGGTGCGTGCCGACGACGGCGGGCCGAGCCGGACGCGTCTGCTTCGCGGCGCCAAGAGCGACCTGTCCGCGTTCAAGGCGCTCAAGCGAGTGCCAGCGCAGCAGCTCGCCGGGGAGCTGCGCGACGGTCCGGCGTTTCTTCCCGGCGACTCTGGCGCCGCGCTCGGGCTTGTACCGGAGGTCCAGACGTTCGGCGGGACGACCGGGCGCAAGCCCGCAGATGTCGGCGCCGCCTCGGCGCTGCTTTCGCGGCTGCTGCGTCACGGCATCCTCGCGTTGCCGCCGTCGAGCGGCTCGCGTCGGGGGCGTCGCGTCGTCGGAGGGCCGCTCGTTACCGAGGAGGGCGAGCTGTCGTGGCCGCGGTGGACGATCTCGTGCGGATTGACAGAGCTGCGGGTGCTGTTCTCGCTCGCGGCTGTGCATGACCCCGCGCCCGACGCGCGCACCCTACGCGAACGCGGGATCGACGCCGTCTTTCGCAGCCGTCCGCAGGAGCTCAGCACCACCGTTTCCGTGTTCCGCTGGGGACGGCGGGTCGTATGACCGAGAGCCCGGAGACATCCCTCGTTCCCGCCAGGATCGTCAACGAGCACGTCTACTGCCCTCGACTGGCCTGGCTCGAGTGGGAGGCCCGGGCGTTTACTGACAACCTGGATACGGCGGAGGGAACCGATGCCCATCGCCGCGTTGACCAGGAGCAGGGGGAGTTCAACGCCGACGACGAGGGTGACGCGCAGGCGATGTCGCTCATGCTGTCGTCGGAGCGCTTGGGTGTAGTCGCGCGCATCGACCGCGTTGAGCGGCGTGGCGGTGAGACGGTCCCCGTGGAGACCAAGCACGGCCGCCCGCGCCGGGGGGCCGCACCGGTCTGGCCGCCTGAGCTGGCACAGATCGCGGTACAGGCCCTGCTGCTGCGCGAGCACGGCCACACGGTTCCGCACGCCGAGGTGTACTTCCCCGAGACACGGGATCGCCACCGGGTCGAGATCCCGCCGGATGCAGAGGAGTGGGTCACGAGGATCGTCGCCGAGATCCGGACCAACGTGGCGCAGCCTATGCCACCGGTGCCGTTGATCGACAGCCCGAAGTGTCCGCGCTGCTCCCTCGTTGGCATCTGCCTGCCGGACGAGACGAATCTTCTCGCCAAGCGCGCGGTGGGCGCGCCGCGGCGGCTCGTCGCGCGCGATGACCCGCGACGGCCCCTGTACGTCATTTCGCCGGCCGCAATTGTGCGCAAGCGCGCGGGGCGCCTTATTCTCGAGGTAGACGGTGAGCAGCAGACGTCGGTGCGCATGCTCGACGTCGCGCATGTCGCCGTGTTCGGAAATGCCACCCTCACGGCGGGTGCGATGCGCGCGTGCCTGGAGGGCGACATCCCGGTCCTCTGGTTCAGCTCGGGCGGCTGGTTCGCCGGCTATTCGATCGGGCATGGCGGGTCCTGGGTCGCGCGCCGGATCGCGCAGGTCGAGCGGGCGCGCAGCGAGGGCTCGATCGTAGTGGCGCGGGCGTTCGTCGCGGGCAAGATCCGCAACCAGCGCACCCTCTTGCGGAGGCTCGGCGGCGATGGCGCGGCTGTGGCCGCCGGTCAGCTCGCGGGCCTGATCACCCGCAGCGAGGGCGCGACCACGCTTGGCGAACTGCTCGGCGTCGAAGGGGCCGCGGCCCGCGTGTACTTCGGCGCGTTGCCGGGGTTGCTCAAGAGCTCGGGCGACGAGCTGACCTTCGAAGGCCGCAATCGCCGTCCGCCGACCGATCCGGTCAACGCGATGCTGTCGTTCGCCTACGCGCTCCTGGTGCGGGACACGACGGTGGCAGCCCTGGCCGCCGGCCTGGACCCGCAGATCGGCTTGCTGCACCAGCCGCACCTAGGGCGTCCGTCGCTCGCGCTTGACCTCGCCGAGGAACTGCGGCCGCTCGTTGCGGACTCGACCGTGATCATGGCCGTCAACAACGGCGAGATTAGGGAGCGCGACCTCGTGCGACGGGGCGGGGCCGTCGCGTTGACGGATGCCGGGCGAAAGAAGCTTGTTCGCGCCTACGAGCGACGGGTCAGCGTGAGGTTGCGCCACCCACTGTTCGGCTACGAGGTGACGTACCGGCGCGCCATGGAGCTCCAGGCGCGACAGCTCGCGGCCGTAGTCGAAGGCCAGCTCGACGAGTACCGTCCGTTGACGACCCGCTGACCGATGGCCGAGCGTATCCGTTACCTCCTGACGTATGACATCAGGCATCCGCGCCGGCTGCGGCGAGTCCACGAGGTCGCCGTCGACCACGGCGAGCGGCTCCAGTACTCCGTCTACGTCTGCGACCTGACCCGCCAGGAACTGGTCTCGCTGCGGGCGCGCCTGCGCGATGAGCTCAACCTCGCCGAAGACAGCGTGAGCATCTTCGACCTCGGCCCGACGAGCGGGAAGACGGCGACGCGGGTGGAGCATCTCGGCCGCAGGTCCCCGGTCGCCCGGGTCGAGCTTGACGACCCGACCGTCATCTGGTGACCCGCGAGAGCTCTGGTGGCGTCGAGGAACCGGGGAGCGCTCGCGGCGAAATGTCCCTGCAATTGGGACTCTTGGCGGGCGTACGTGGATCGAACGGCTCGAATGCCGGTCATCGAATGCCAACCCCTCGTGAGGAGCGTGGAAACTCCTGCACAGCGCGGCGAGAATCCGCGAACTCCATCAGGTCCCCGCTGGGGACCTCCCCGTAGAAGCTTGCGGACCTTCGCCACCAGCCCGGTATTCGCCGCCCATCAGGTCCCCGCTGGGGACCTCCCCGTAGAAGCTGGGGCCGAGCGCGTAGCGTGCCCGCGACCCTCACCAACCATCAGGTCCCCGCTGGGGACCTCCCCGTAGAAGCTACTGGTATTACGCCACACGCGCCGTTGGCCTGTTACCATCAGGTCCCCGCTGGGGACCTCCCCGTAGAAGCAGCACACGGTACACGGTGCGCGTAGACACACCGGCCATCAGGTCCCCGCTGGGGACCTCCCCGTAGAAGCCTCGCGCTCGAGCTTGGTTTCGCGGTCGCCGCCGACCATCAGGTCCCCGCTGGGGACCTCCCCGTAGAAGCCCGGCCGTCAGATACTCGGTCACCGCCGCCTCGGCCCCATCAGGTCCCCGCTGGGGACCTCCCCGTAGAAGCGGCAAGACTTTGCCCGCCTCGCGATGACGCGCGCCCCACCATCAGGTCCCCGCTGGGGACCTCCCCGTAGAAGCAATCCGTCCTCGCCCAAGTGCATCGCCAGGGCCAACCATCAGGTCCCCGCTGGGGACCTCCCCGTAGAAGCACGCCCTTCAGGCACGGCCCCCACTCGGTCATCGAGCCATCAGGTCCCCGCTGGGGACCTCCCCGTAGAAGCACGCCCTTCAGGCACGGCCCCCACTCGGTCATCGAGCCATCAGGTCCCCGCTGGGGACCTCCCCGTAAGAAGGATTTTGCGGCGGCAGCGCCTTGGAGCGCGTGCCCGGGCGGGTCGCGCTCCCTAACGGCCCGGTCCCGAGGCCGCCGGCGCGGGCTCGCACTCTGCCGCAGTGACCGGGGGGTGTGGAAGTCCCGGATCGTGGCGCCGTCGGCGGCAGCCACGGACAGCGCAGCGCCTCGCGGCTGACCTTGGTCCACCCCAGGGAAACCCGACCGCCCGCCCCGCGGACAGCTCGACTAGCCAAGGTGATCTGACTGACCAACGACGGGATCCTCCCGAACGCTTGCCGTGGACACCGGCAACCCCAGCAGACCAGCGACACAGAAGACCGCCACGCCGACCGTGACATCCCCTCCGACCGGGCTCCGCCCCGAAACGGCGTACGCAGCTCACACGCTCGCACTCTTCGAGTTCCAGGGAAAACGGCGACGGCTTTTCCCCGAACGGCGGGCATGCTTCTTCCCGGCTCGCTCAGTGCCCTCGGTTCTCCCCATCACGCCGGGGTGGGCGCGTGAATCGTCGGGGGGGGGGGGCAGTTAGACCGCCTGGTGGCCTCTATGGGGGTAGATGCTCACGTTTCTCCGTATCTGCGGCCGGCCGGCGGGCGGGCTTAGCGCGTTCAAGGCGGCGCGTGCGGGTCGAGAAATTCGGCGGTTGGGGGGTCCAAATCGGGGGGTCGCTGTCCTCCAAGGATGTAGAGGATGTTTTTGTCGCCGCGCATTGATGATGGCGGCCCGCCGGGCAGCGTTGGCGCGTTGGCAGCGCGGAAAGTCGCTGCAAATTTCGGGCACCGGGGGGGGAAATCCGGCGGTCTGGTGGCCACTAACCCGGTAGGGATGTTCACGTTGCCGCGCATTGATGCTGGTCGGGTCGCCTATTACGAGGGTCGCGCCCGCGACCCCGTCCAACTCGCGCTCTTCGACGATGCCGGCGCTGATCTCGACAGCGATTCGGCGGCGGTGGCGGCGGGTGGCTATGAGGGGTATGTCGCCGGTCGGCATGACAGCGAGGGCGCTGGCCGGGAGACCGACGTGCGCGCCGGCCAGTGGATGGGCGATCTCGCCGGGCGGCTCGGCCTTGCGGGTGAGGTTGAGCACGGCCAGTTGTCGGCGTTGCTTGAGCAGCGCGATCCGCGCAGCGGCGAGCGGTTGGGTCGGCGGGTGTCTGATCGGCGGCGGCGGGGGCCTGATGGGCGGGAGCAGTCGTTGTCGGCGCGGGCGGGGTGGGATGCGCAGTTCGCGCCGCCCAAGAGCGTGTCGGTGCTCTGGGCGGTCGGCGACCCCAGCGTCAGTGGCGAGGTGGAGCGGGCGATCGACGAGGGGGTGGCGGCGGCGTTTCGCTATCTCCAGGACCACGCGGTCTACACGCGCCTGGGGGCTGGTGGTGCTGTGCGGGTGCGGGGGGAGGGGTTGGTCGCGGCGACCTATCGGCATGACACGTCGCGGTCGGGCGATCCGCAGTACCACGTCCACGGGGTCATCGCCAACCTCACCCACGCGCAAGGGCGCTGGTTGCGCCTCGACGAGCACGCGCTCAACGTGCACCGTGGGTCAGCCGATCGGGTCTTCCAGGCGCAGCTGCGTGCCGAGCTGACCGAGCGCCTCGGCCTGGCCTGGGTTCCGGGGCGGACGGAGGGGACTTTCGAGGTTCAGGGTGTTTCGCGGGCGGTGATCGATGAGCACTCCCAGCGCCGCGCGCAGATCCTCGACCGCGTCGGCGCCGACGCGTCGCCGGGTGCGAAGGCGGCCGCCGCGTTGGACACTCGCTTGGCGAAGGCGGCGCCGCAGGATCTCGAGGAGTTGCGGGCGGGGTGGCGCGCGCGGGCGGCCGAACACGGCCTAGGACACGAGGAGATCGCCGGGCTGGTCGACCGGGCCGACCGCGCCGTCCCCGCGCCTGCCGCCGAGCTCGGGGACCGTCTGGCCGGCCGGGACGGCCTGACCAGGGGCCGCTCGATCTTCGAGCACCGCCACGTCGTCGCCGATTTGGCCGCCGGCGCGCCGAGCGGTGTGCGCTACCCAGACTTGGAGGCGGCGGCCGGCGCGTTTCTCGCCCGGGCCGATGTCGAGCTCGTCGAGCCGGCGGAGCAGACGGGCCGGCGGGCGCTCGCGGTCGGTGATCGCTACAGCACCCGTGAGCTGCTCGACCTCGAGCGCTCGATGATCGAACGAGCGCAGCGTGGCATCCACGCCAACGTCGCCCGAGTCGACCGCGAAACAGTCGACCAAGTGCTGGAGGCGAGGCCGGAGCTGGCGGGCGAGCAGGCCGACATGGTCCGCTGGCTGACGACGTCGGGCCGCCGTATAGACGTGGTCAGGGCGGGGCCCGGTACGGGAAAGACCCATGCCTTGGATGCCGCCCGGGCGGCGTGGCAGGGGGCCGGCCTGCGAGTGCTTGGGACGGCGCTCTCGGCGCGCGCGGCGGGCGAGCTCGAAGCCCACTCTGGGATCCCCAGCGCGACGATCGCCCAGCTGCGTTCAGACGCCCAACGTGGCCACGGCCTACCCCGCGGGTGTGTGCTGGTCGTCGATGAGGCGGGCATGGTCGGCACCCGCGACCTCGAAGCACTCGTCCGCGGCGCCGAGCGCGGCGACTCAAAGCTCGTGCTGGTCGGCGATACCCGTCAGCTGCCCGAGATCGAGGCCGGCGGCGCCCTGCGCTCCCTCGCCGAAAGGCTCGGCGCGGCCGAGCTCCACCACATCCGCCGCCAGCAAGAGCCCTGGGACCGCGAAGCCATCGGAGCGTTCCACCGCGGCGACCACGACCGCTGGCTCGGCGCCCAAATCGAACACGGCCGGGTGACGGTCAGCGCGACCGCCCCGCAGGCCCAGCGCGCCGTCGTCGATGGCTGGTTCGCCGACGCTCACCAGCGGGGGATGGAGGCCACGATCATGCTCGCCGCCCGCCGCGAGACCGTGCGCGACCTCAATCGCCTCGCCCGCGAGCGATTACACGAGACAGGCCGGCTTGGCGGGCGCGAACTGAGCGTTGCTGGCCGCGGCTTTGCCGAGGGAGATCGGGTGCTGGCGCTGCGAAACCACCGCGGCCTCGGACTCAGGAACGGCGACCGGGGGACCGTCGTGGAGGTCTCAGACGACCGCACGCTGACCGTACGCCTAGACCGCGACGACCGACGCGACGTGCGCCTTGCCACCGACTACCTGGAGGCCGGCCACCTCGACCACGGCTACGCCGCCACCGTGCACAAGACCCAAGGCGCCACCCTAGACACCGTCCACTACCTGGGCGACGAGACCACCTTCGGGGAGGCGGCGCTGGTCGCCGGCTCGCGCCACCGCCACGACTTCCGCCTCTACGTCGTCGACGCAGACCTCCCCAGCCCCAGCACACGCGACCGCCGCGCCCACCCTCGGTGGCGCCAGGAGCTCGAGCGCCGCCTCGGTCACAGCCGCGCCAAGCAGTTCGCCGTCGACGTCCAGCAGCGCGCGGGCCGGCTGCGCGACCGGCCCACCCCAGAGCTGCGCCAGGAAGCCGCCCAGCTCGGTCCCGCCCTCGAGCGCTACGCGAATGAAGCGCGAGCCGTCGACTACGCCCGGGGCCAGATCGCGCGCGCCCAGCACCAAGCGGCCGCCGCGCACCAAAACGCCAAGGCCACCCGCGACCGCCGCGACCGCCGCCACGCACGAGCGCTCGACCAGACCGCTCACGAGCACGCAGCCCAACGTCCACAGATCGACGCCGCCGAACAGGCCGTCGAGGACCGCTACGGACCGGCCGCCCGCGAGCACGCCGCCCACCAAGCCGAACTCGAGCGCCGCAACCTCAACCCCCACGCAGAACGCGCCATAGCGGCCCGCCACGACCCAGACCTCCAGGCAGCGCTCGAAGACCGCCAGGGCCCGAGGCCGCTCGGCCTCGCCAACCGCGACGACTGGGACACCAGCGCCGCCAACCAGCTCAGAAGCCGCGAGCTGCCCACAAGCCTCGACCTCGAGCCCGACGGGCACAACGCGACTGCAGCTCGCGAATGGGCCCTCCCCGAGTCGCCCCAGCTACTCACCCCGGACCCCGAGGTCGGCTTCGACTTCGATCTATAGCGCCACCCCATGACTCCGAAACAGCGTCTCCGAACAACGAAGGGAGTTGCACAACGAGGCCCCGATGGCCTCTACGCACCTAGAGCACCCATGCCCCACGCCTCCCAACACGCTCATCGCGATCCGCCCGACCCACCGCCCTCCGCTTCAAACGGAGCCCGCGAGCTCCTGACCGCCGAAGAAGTCGCCCACCTCCTCGGCATGGGCGTCGACTGGGTCTGGGCCCAAACCCGCGCCGGGCGGATCCCGTCCATCACCCTCGGCCGCCGCAGACGCTACCGACGCGAAACCATCGACCAATGGCTACAGGAGCTAGAGGCGCAACCGGCTCGCGCGCGGCGGTCAGCCGGCCAGCGCTGATCGCTCTTGCCTCTCCTCCGAGCTCTTCCCCGCCGGACGGTAGGAGATAATGGCCGCCATGCCGCGACGCTCTTATGGCACCGGGTCGTTGATCGTTCGGGGCGATGGGAACGGCGCTGAGGTCTGGTACGGCCAGTGGCGCTCCTACGGGAGAATCGTAAAGCGCCGCCTCGGATCAAAGCGTCAGGCCGGCTCGCGCGACGGCCTGACCCGAGCCCAAGCCGAGCGCGAGCTTCGGCGGCGCATCGAGACCGAGGCGGCCGTCGTGCCGCTCGATCGACGGTTGACCGTCGCGGAGGCCGGCGAACGACTCGTAGCTCACCTCGATGCCCTCGGGCGAAAGCGCTCAACGATCATTGCCTACCGGTCGGCGCTGCGCGCCCACCTCGTCCCGTTCTTTGGGGAGACGACGCTCGATCGTCTTCGCCGGGAGGACGTCGAGCGTTTCATGGCTGAGATGCGACGTCATGGGCTCGCCGCTAAGTCGATCCGCAACTACGTCGGCGTGCTCGGAGCCATCTACGCGCACGCTGAGAAGCGGGGTTGGACGGGCGGCAATCCGGTCCGGGGCGTCGAGCTTCCGGCTCGAACCGAGCTGGGCGATGTCCGATGGCTCGACCAGGCTGACCTCGACGCGCTCGTCAACGAGACCACTGGGGCCGCACCGAGCCTCTACCGCGCTCTCTTCCTGACCGCCGCGATGACCGGGCTGCGCCAAGGCGAGCTGATCGCCCTTCGCTGGCGAGATGTCGACTGGGCGGCGGGCCGGATACGCGTCCGCCAGAACTATGTCCGCGGCCAGTTCGGAACTCCCAAGTCGCGGCGCTCCGCCCGCTCTGTCCCGCTCGCCGATCGCGTGGCGGGCGAGCTCGAGCGACACCATCAAGCGTCCTACTGGATCCGTGACGATGACCTCGTCTTCGCGAGCCCGAGCACCGGCGGTCCGCTCGAGCGCTCCCACGTGCTGCGTGTCTTCAAGAACGCCCTAGCCGCGGCGCGGCTCGACGAGCGCCACGTCTTCCACGACCTTCGCCATACCTTCGGGACACGGATGGCCGCGGCCGGCGTCCCGCTGCGCACGCTCCAGGAGTGGATGGGCCACCGCGACTACAAGACCACCGCCATCTACGCCGACTACGCGCCAAGCGCCCACGAGCGCGAGCTGGTCGAGCGCGCCTTCGCGGAGTCTGGGTCGCCGCCGCACGCACAGAGCGGCTCTCCCGCTTCTGCGCCCGGCCTACAGCTGGAAAACTAGCTTTGAGGCGGGAGCCACCCTCCTGGCCGGCTCGTTCTTCTATCGCGACGACGAGCCCGCCAGGCAGCGACTCGACGACCCCGCGGACTAGTCGCGTCCCGGGCCGCGCGCGCTGCCAATGGCGCCCGAACCGCCCTTCTTCTCTAGGTTGAAGATCGTCTGCGGCAGCTTGGGCACGGAGCCAGGCGGCGGCACGTTGATCGGCTTAGAGGGGGGCGGCGTGTTTTCCCGACGAGGAGAAGCCACGTCTAGGAGGCTAGCGCGGCCGCCGTCGCAAGGCCAGCGGTTTCCAAGACAAGCCCCAAGAGTGCCAGTGCCAGGAACAGCACCAACCGTCTGACGACCTTGGCGTTTTGCTCGCGGCGCTCCTCGAAGGCCTCGGCGAGAGCGATGTCGAGCATGGGCTGCTCGAGGATATCCTGGTCCCACAGGGCGCGATAGGTCGCTCCGGCCTTGACGCTGAAGCCAAGTTCATCTGGACGCAGCAGGAGGACAACGAAGAGGAGTACCGCGCTGGATCCAAGCAGGCCGATGGCTGTCGCGGCTATCTCCGAAAAGCCATCCGGGTGGGCACCGTTGAACACGGGCTCAGCCAGCAGCGACGCGATAACGCCGCCGCCGGCGAGCAGCGTTGGACCACGACCTCGGACTTCGGCGACTTGGCGCTCCTGCTCGCTGAGCGCATCGGACCCGAGCTGGTAGATGCGTTCCTCAAAGCTCGCCACAACGTCGGAGAGCATGGCCGGGGCCGCGGACGACAATCCCCGACGTCCTGCCTCTAGCCGAAGGCACGCCGCGAGGGTCATTGACCGCGATCCGACTCTGACAACGCCTACGCCGTCGATGAGCATCACGAGCACAAGTACCGTGGCCGTCATCGCATCAGCGACTCGTGAGCCATAGTCCTCACATGGCAACGAGCCCCCTGACCCCCCGCCCCTCAGCCGTCGGTGCGGCCACCGAGAAGGTGATCGCCGGCATCAGCGACCCGTCGGTCGAGGCTCGATATCCCGATCGCTGCCACTTCGTGCCGGCCGACCACCCCCGACATGGCGAGATGGTCACGCGGTCGCTCTTCGGTGGCGAACCAGCCGTGCTCGTCTACCCGGACGGACGCGAGATGCTCTTCACGCCCGAGCACGCGCGCGGCGTCGCCGCGCTCATCCTCCTGCTCGCCGCCGCCTGGATCAGCATCAAGTCACGCGGTCGCACGACGGGCTCCGCCTTGCAGCTCCCGCCACGAACCCGCATCGAGGCGCGCGACTCCCACGGCGTCCCCGTAGCCGCCTGAGGAGCCCTGGACACGAGCTGCGCGGTAAGGCCCGCACGGGGCCGCGCGGCTACTGAGCGCCGCGCTGTCCTTCAGCAAACTCTCAACCCAAGGTCCAGGGCATCAATTAAGGCATCATTCTGAGCGAAAGTGGGGTCAACTCGGACCCACTCAAACCGCTCTAGCAAGCCAAAATCGACTCAGGCAAACCCCCCTGAGCTGGTTCGAGCCCAGCATCGCCCATCGCCCTATTTGGCTTGCTAGAGCCAGGTGCCTTTGGAGTGTCTAAGGCATCAATTTCGCGAAGAGAGAGGCCGGGAGCCCGAGACCCACACCAAGCAGGACACGGGCGGGGAGCGCCATGGCGCCCCGGGACCGCCCCTCTCCTTGGAGTGACGGTCCTCGGGGACGCTGGGGGCGGTGCTAGGCGGTGGCGAGGTCGCGCTCGGTGGCCTTGAGCACACCGGCGCGGTTCTTGTGTGTCCGCTCGTAGGAGCGCACGTCCTTTGCGCGCTCGTCGTCGCCCTCGCCGAGTACTGACTCGATCTCGGCGACCGAGAGCTCGTCGTAGCCCGGCCACGGCTCGTCGCCGCGCAGGGTTGTGACCTTGCCCAGGACCGTCGCGCGGTTCTGGTGCTTGCGCTCGTAGGAGTCGACCTTGGCCAGCTCGATCTGGGAGAGGTCGCCCAGCCTGCCCGAGATCTCCTCGGCAGTGAGCTTGTCATAGCGGGCGATAGCGAGATCCTCCTCTGAGGCCACCGCGCCCTTGACCTGTCCTTCGGCCTGGGCGACGCCCGGGACCTTGCGTGCTTGGCGCGCCCCTTGCTTCGTGCGCTCGGTCGTGGTGCGAGCGGTCGTCTTGGCCGTCTCGCCCGCGTCGCGCGCCGCGTCGGCCGCGCCGGTCTTGGAGACGTCATAGGAGCCCTTGCCGTCAACTTCGGCCGCGACGACCGCGTCGGTGAGCTTGGGGATCTCCCCGATGACGCGGTCGAGCATCTGCTGCTCGTCGGAGCGGATCGAAGCGGCCAGCTCGGCCGTCGTGGCGTCACCGACTGAGCGCGCGAGACGCTCGAGCGCCGTATAGGTGGCGATTTCGAGCGCTTCGGTGGCGCAGGCGTCCTTGGCGTTCTTGAGCACCTTCTCTTCCCCGCCGCTACCGCGAACGAGGTCAAGCGGGGTCTTGGCAAACGCCAGCGCCTGCCCGAGTGCGCCCCCGGCCGCTCCCAGTCCGATCTGCAGCGGGTTCTTGGCGTAGCCGAGATCTGTCAGGCGCTCCTGCACGCGCTCGGCGTGACCCTGCGTCTCGGTCAAGTGCTTCTCCAGCCCGCTGCGGTACGACCCCGCGGGGGTCATCGCGATCTGCGACTGCAGTACGCGAGTCAACGCGAGCTCGGTGGAATGGGCTTCGTTGAGGTACTGCACGATCTTCTGCTCGGACTGACTCATCGAGTCGGCCTCCAGTTCATAGGCGTTTGCATTCGAGTCATCGCGCTCCCGGCCGGTAACACCGGCGCGCCTGGGTCCAGCGCTACTTGCGCTCGATGCGCGTGTCGGCCGCCTCGATCACGGTGACGCGGTCCTTGTGCTCGCGCTCGTAGGTGCGAACCTTGCGCGCCGTCTCGGCATCGCCCTCGGTCAACGCCGTGGTGATGGCCTCGACACCGGCTTCGTCGTAGCCCGGCCACGGCTCCTCGCCGGTGAGCGTCGCGATCTTGTCGATGATCGTCGCGCGGTTCTTGCGCTTGCGCTCATAAGCGCCGATCGTTCGCAACTCGCGCTGCGAGAAGCCCTTCAGCCTGCCCGTGATCTCCTCGACGCTCTGCTTGTCGTAATCCTTGATCGGTAGATCCTGCTCTTTGGCCATAGCGCCGGTAACGGCGCCCTCGGCCGCTGCCATGCCGGGAAGCTTGCGTACCTTGTCAGCAATACTCATATGAGTCTCCTTCGATCGGGTCAGATGGGGCCGGCGACGAGCCAGGCTGCGCCTGTGCGCTTGCGGAGCGTTCCGGCCGGAACGCGGCTGAGCGTGCGCCGGTGCTGGCGGCAAATCGGTGTTGCCACATCCCCTCGCACTCACCGGGGATCATGTTCGGTCAACACGGCAGCGCGGATAGCGATACATAAGCGCCGCCACTTCTTACCTACCCGTTTCCACGTGACGCAACCGACCACCGGCCGACGACCGCCAACGGCGGGCGTCCCACCCGCAAGCACGCGGGACGCTGACTCCGGCGGCCTCGCCCCGTCACCGTCGAACCCCAAATCGACCGAGACGACGTCGAAGCGGCCGTCGCGCACAACGGCTTTCCGTTGACGCGCATCCTGACCAGCGAGGACACCAGGTCCTACAAGTTGCGCCCGGAGTTGTTTCGCTCGGCGCTCAAGCTCGCCGGGTTGCCGTCTTCAGGCGCGGTGTGCGTCGGGGCCTCGCTGTCGGCCGATATCGCCGGCGCGGCGGAGGTCGGAATTTGCTCCGTATGGGTCGACCGACGCGGACGCCGCTCGACGACTGGCTCTGCCATCGAGCCGACAGCGACCACCCGGTCTCTGACTGAGGCGCTTGCCCTCGTCACCGGCCAGGTTGCGGGCGCCTCTTGAGTAGCAGCCCGCGACCGGTGCGAGGGGCAGGAATCGAGGAGCGAGCGCGAGGCGAGGTCAGCGCCCGGTCCGGCTGGCCACCGACTTGCCGGCCTTCTTGGCCGCTTCGAGGATCGATCCGGCGGCTGCTGCCACACCGGTGACGGCGGTGCCGGCGGCGCTCTTCGCGTTTTTCGCGTTGTCCGCAGCTTCGTTGCGCTGCCGCGTGGAGGCCGCCTTCTTGCCGGCCGACTGCGCGTTTGCCGTGGCCTGGTTGCGCTTGCGGGTTGCCGCCGCCTTCTTGCCGGCTGCCTGTCGATCTGCCTTACTCTGAGCCATTGAACTGCTCCCTTGGTTGTCGCTGCGCGTTCGTTTACATCTAGGTCATGCCCGATCCTCGGATGATTAGTCAGAGGCGCCGCTTCGCGAAGCTACGGTGGCGGGAGCGGTCGCAACGGCAGCGCGGCAACGAGCCATGTCGAGCGGCCGCGCGTGAAGCGGCTCCACCCCGGGTAGGCCCCGCACGATGAAACGCAGAATCACGTCCATTCTCGCGTCGGTCGCGCTCGCGGCGGGCGCGCTGAGCGCCTGCGGCGATGATGAGAAGAGCGGCGCGGAGAAGCTCGACCTCACGGCCAAGACCGGTGAGCGCGTAGCCGCCGGAGCGAAGACCGGATCGTTCGAGCTCGCGCCCGCGGCGCCTAGAAGCTACGCCGGGCTGAAGGGGTCGGCGACGATGACGCGCGGGAAGTCGGGCACCGTCGTGCGCGTGGAGCTCTCCGGTCTCAACCCGGGAACGCGGCTGGAGAGCCACGTGCACGAGAAGCCCTGCGCGCAGGCCGAAGGCGGCGCTCATTACCAGTTCCTCAAGGGAGGTCCTGAGGAGCCTCCCAACGAGATCCACGTCGAGGGGCTCGTCGCAGGCAAGGCCGGCACCGCGGTCGCTTCGGCGGACATCACCGAGATCGCCGGGCCGCTCGCGCTGTCGGTCGTCGTCCACGACGCCGTTCGGGGCGGCAAGGTGGCTTGCGCCGACCTGGCCTAGGGCCTAGGCGAGCGGTTGAGCTGCGCTGTAGGACAACATTGTTGTAGCGCGCTCGGGTGAGCCCGCCGGCTGCTGAAGAGAAGACAGCTACGAGCGCGCGCGAAGTGCCTGGGCGGCTCGTCGCAGTGCGAACGCCGCCTTGACCGCGCGGTCGCCCAGCGTTCCGGTCTGCGGCATGAGCCCGACGGCTGCGCGAACTGCAACTGGTCGAAGACGATGAAGTTCGAGACCACGCGGCCGTCGCGCACGACGAAATGGTCGATCCCGTCGAGCTCGACGCGCTTGCCCGACGGCGCGACGCCCTCCCACGATGCCCCCGTGTGCGTGCCGGTGACCTTCCAGCGCACGAAGACGTTGTCGCCCTGCTCGGCCAGTTCGACGATCCGGACCACGAAGTCGGGAAGCGCGGCAAAGGCCGCATCGAACATCGAGGCGATGTCGTCGGCGCCCCGCGCGGTGCGCGTGGGAAAACGCTCCCACGTCTCGTCGCTCCACAATGCCTTGAGCGGGTGACGTCGTGGGTGTTGAGCACGTCGAACGCCCAGCGGATGAGCTCGGCGTTGGAGGCGGGAGCAGAAAGGCTCCGTGACTGCCATGCGAGGTACCGTAGCCTCCGAGGTGGCACTCGGCAAGGCCTGGAGCCGTCCGGTCCCAGCGAGAACGACGGAGGAGAAGCGATGAACGATCCAGACCACACGTCAGGCGCGGTTCTCGACGACGAGGCGACCGTTACCGATGAGGCCATCGAGACCCGGTGGCTCGTCGACGGCGGGCGGACCACCGCCCACAGCGACGATGCGGACGACGCCGGCGATGACTCGGGCGATACGGGCGACGACGCCGGAGACGACTCCGACGATGCCGCGGACTCCGGAGACGACTCGGGCGATGCGGCCGATGCCGCCGACACCGGCGACGACAGCGGCGACGCCGGCGCATAGCGCCGGCGCGTCTGCCGCCGAGCCCCGGTCAGACGCGCTCGGGCTGACGCTCGCGCCCGTCTCGCGGGCTGCGTTCCTCGAGGATTCCTGGGAGCAGCGGCCGCTCTACGTGCCGCGCCGCGAGCCGGGGCGCTTCGACGGGATCCTGTCGATCGACGACGCGGAGTCGCTGGTGTGCGAGTCCGGAATTCGCGTGCCGGCGTTTCGGCTCGCGAAGGACGGCGCGCAGATCTCCCTGGGCGGCTACACCGAGGACATCTCCTGGCGGCCGGGGCGCTTCTCGGGGATCGCCCGACCCGACCGCGTCGCTGAGGAATACGCGCGCGGGGCAACGATCATCCTCCAGGCCCTGCACCTGCACTGGCATCCCGCCGCGGTCTACTGCCGTGGGCTGGAAGCGGGGCTGGGGTGGCCGGTGCAGGCCAACGCCTACCTGACCCCAGCGACCGCCCAGGGCTTCGCCGTCCATCACGACACCCACGATGTCTTCGTCCTCCAGGTCTCGGGACGGAAGCGATGGCGGCTCTACGACCCCGTCATGGAGCTGCCCTTGGGCGCGCACCGGTGGTCGCCGGGCGCCCATGGCGCCGGCCCGCCCGTCGATGAGCTCACGCTCGAGGCGGGCGACACGCTGTTCATCCCGCGGGGATGGCCGCACGAGGCCGTCGCGGCGGAGGTCGACTCGCTGCACCTCACCATCGGCCTGCATCCACCGACCGCCCTGGACGCCTTCCGCGACGCGCTGAACGCCTGCGCCGCGGAGGACGTCGACTTCCGTCGCTCGCTCGACCCGGGCGGGGCGCTCCCCGGGCGTCTGCTCGACCGCCTCGCCGAGCGGCTGGTACCGGAGGCGGTCACGCGCCGCGCGCGCCGGAAGTTCGTGGTGGGCCGCAGGCCGGTCCTCGACGGGCAGCTCTCGAGCCTCCGCGCGGTCCAGCGCCTCGGCGTCCACGATCTGGTCCGGCGTCGCCCGACGGTCATCGCCGACCTCGAGCTCTCCGAGGGAAGCGCGCTCCTTCGCTTCGAAGGACGGGAGGTCGTCTTTCCTCGTCAGGCGCGCGCGGGGGTCAGCGCCGCCTACAGCGCCGAGGCGCCGTTCAGCGCCGGCGACCTTCCCGGACCGCTCGACGAAGCGGGGCGCCTCGTGATCGTCCGCCGCCTCATCCGCGAGGGCTTCCTCCGGCCCGTCTGAGGGGGTTGCCAGCGTACTCGCCGCTGGTGAAGAGCGCTGCGGCTCAGGGCGCGTTGGGCGCCGGGTCCTCGTGGGCCTCGGCGAGCACCGGCGCCTTATGGGCGTCGGGCTCGGAGGGGGAGACGTCTTGCTCGAGGAACTCGAGCAGCGCCCGGTTGAACGTGACCGGGCGCTCGAGCATGGGAACGTGGCCGGTGTCCTCGAGGATCAGCGAAGTCGCCTCCGGGATGCGCCGCTCGAACTCGAGGGCGTCGCCGAGGGGAACCAGGACGTCCTCGGTCCCGTGCACGACGAGGGTCGGGCAGGTGATCTCGGGGAGACGGTCGCGGAAGTCGTAGCTGACCAGCGCGTGGAAGGCGTCGGGGAAACCGGGCTTGCCCACCCCGTTGAGTTGCTCGAGGAGGAGGTCGCCCTCCAGGCGGGTCGGGTGGCGGATGACCAGGCCGAACGCGAACTGGAGGAGGCCCGGGCGGCGCAGGACGCTCCGGACGTGCTCGGGGTCGAGGCCGCCGCCCGACAGGAGGAGCCGTCCGACGCGACTCGTCGCGCGCGAGGCCTTGGCGATGGAGATCCCCGCAGCGGAGACGAGTACGAGGCGCTCGACGCGTTCGGGCTGGCGGATGGCGAGCTCGGCGGCCGTGAAGCCGCCCATGGAGTTGCCCACCACGGCGACGGAACCGAGGCCGAGGTGGTCGCAGAGCCCCTCGACCGCCTCGGCGAAGAGGGTGATGGCGATGGGCTCTGAGGACATCTCCGAGCCTCCGAAGCCCGGGAGGTCGAGCGCGACCACCCGGTGGTCGAGCGCGACGGCGGGCATGTTCTCGAGCCAGTTCTGCCAGCAGCCGTTGAGGCCGTGGACGAACACGACGGGCGGGCCCTCCCGCTTGCCCAGGTCGACGTAGGAGACCTTCCGCCCTGCCACCCGCGCGACGTGGAGGTGGCTCGGCCAGTCGACCTCGCGCCAGCTCGGCTCGGCGCTTGCCCCGTAGTCCTCGTCGACGCGCCCCGCGGCCCGGCGGCTCGCGATCCACGCCGGCGAGGGCGACACGTGGCGAAGGGGTCCCCGCCGGTACTCGTCGGATTGGCCGCGCTTGCGCATGGCCCCGAATCTAGTACCAAATCAGCGCCTCAGCGACTCGATCGCACCGCCACCCATTCGAAGCGGCTCGGCGCCGCCGCGGTCAGCGCGAGCCCGGTTCCGAAGGCCCACTCGTCGGTCACGGACGCGGAATACGCCGGGCCGACCGGCCGCCAGCTTCGCCCATCGGGCGAGGCCGCCAGCGTGAAGCGGTTGTAGCGCCCCGACAGGCGCAGGCTGACTCGCGGGCCCGGGATCGCCACCGACCCGACCACACGCGAGCGACCTCGCCTCCTCTGCCAGGTCCTCACCCGATCGCCGACCCGCTCGATCCCCACGGCCTCAGCCGGTGTCCAGTAGGCGCCGATCCCTCCGGCGCCGCCCACGACCGAGGTCTCGGCGGTGAACGCGGCGGTCGGCGTGGTTCCGAAGAACAGCCGCTCCCGGCGGCCCGGCGCCGATCGGCGCGGGACCAGGCCGAGTGTTCCGCCGGCGACCTTCGTTCCAGGACGGCGGTCTTCCTCCCACTGCCACATGGCCGACAACCGCCCGCCCAGGAAGTCGTCGCGCTGGACCCGAACGCGCCGCTGGGCGCCGGCGGGCGCGGCGGCGACGAGGCTCGGATCACGGTCGCGGCCCACCACGGGCACTCCGCTGCGCCAGCGCAGCCTGTCGAGCAGTGTCTGGCGCGCCACGTAGCCGATACCCCGGCTCGGGTAGGCGTGGTAGAGAAGCCAGGTGGCGCCGCGGTCGTCGGTGACCGCGCCGGCGTGGCCCGGGCAGCGCCACAGGCGGCTGGATTGAAGGATGGGGTTGGTGTCCAGCTTGCGATAGGGCCCCAGTGGAGAGCCCGACTGGGCGGCGCCCAGCGCGTAGGTGCAGGTCTTCCCGCAGCACGCGGCGCCCGAGTACAGGAGCGTGTAGGTCCGCCCGCGGCGAACGATCTGCGGCGCCTCCACGAGGCCGTTCTCCCACGGCTGGTCGGCGCGCAGGAGGATGCGCTCGCCCCCGACCACGGCGGTCCCGTCGACGGAGAGCCGCCGGGCGCGCAGCGCGAAGTCCGCCTTGTAGACGAGGTAGCTGCGGCCGCGTGCGTCCTGGACGGTGGTCGGGTCGAGCGGCTTTCCCGGACTGCAGACGACGGGCCCTTGATCGCGCCAGGGCCCCCGGGGCCGCGGCGCCGAGGCGACGCCGATGCACCGCCCCTCCTGACCGCGGCGCTTGGCGCTGTAGTACAGGAGGACGCTCGCCCCGCGGAAGACGAGGTGCGGCGCCCACCAGCTCTCGGTCGCCCAGCGCGGCGGGTTCGTGAAGACCGCTCCGGCCAGATGCCAGTTGACCAGGTCGCTCGAGCGCATGAGCTGGAAGACCGGCTGGAGGGAGCCGCGATTGGTGGCGGTCGCCCAGTAGTCGCTGCCGATCCGCATCACCGTCGGATCCGGGAAGTCGGCCGCTACGACGGGGTTGCGAAAGGCGGGCAGGCCCGACTCCTCGACCGGCGCGCCGCGAAGCGGCTGCTGAGCGGCGGGGGGGAGGACAGGGGCGGAGGACGGCGGGCTCGCGTCGTCGCGGCACCTTGCCAGGGCGAGCAGTGCGAGAAGGGCGAGGAACGCGGGCGCGGCGCCTCGAGGGAGCGCCCGCGGCGGCGGGCCCCGGTGCGTGTGTGCGTCGCTTCGAGCGAGGGGCTGTGGCTGCGTGCGCTGGCCTGGGGGCGTGTGTGCGGAGCGTCGAGCGGCCGCGTGAGGCCCAGAGGCTGCGCCCCTCACCGCGGTTCGAGCGCGTCGAGCAGGCGCTCGAGGTCGGACGGGTCGTTCCACGCACCCACGGATGCGCGCAGCAGCCCGCGGCCGGGTATGTCGCGTACCGCGACGCCGCGCGCAGCGAGGCGCTCACGGTCTCCCTCCGAGTCCTCGCTGGTCCACGACACCAGGGTCGAGCGGCCTCGGGGCGTGACCTCGCGCCCGGCTTCGGCCAGGTGCTGGGCAAGGGTGGCCGCGAGGTCCGCCGCGCGCTCGTGTACCCGCGCCCAGCCGAAGGCCGCGAGCGTGTCATGGGCCGCGAGGGCAAAGGCCTGGCTCTCGGCGGCGAGCGACGGGGTGTCGAAGCGCCGTGCGTCGGGGTGAAGCTGGGCGTCGAGGCCCTGGCCGGCGTCGGCGAAGTTCAGGTAGGTGCGCCGCAGGGTGGGCAGGCGCTCGCGGAATGCCTCGGAGACGAAGAGCATCCCGGTGCCGTCCGGACCGCACAGCCACTTCTGCCCGGCGCCGGCGTAGGCGTCGGCGCCCAGCGCTCCGACGTCCACCGGGATCGCGCCGACGCCCTGGGCGCCGTCGAGCAGCACCGGAACGTCGTCGTCGAGCTCTGCGAGCTGCGGCGGGGCGACCTCGCCGCCGACCCAGCTCACGTGCGAGGTGACAACCAGGCGCGTGCGAGGCCCCACAGCCTCGTGAACGCGCGCGAAGGGAGCCATGGTGATCGTCGCGCCCCGGACCTCGCGAACCGCCTGGAGCGCGCCGAGCACCCCGGGGTGCTCCTGGTCTGAGGTGACGACCTCGTCGCCCGCTCGCAGGTCGAGGCCGCCCACGACCGTCGCGATTCCCTCAGACGTGCACGTCGAGAGCGCGACGTCGGCGGGCGAGCAGCCCAGCAGCCCCGCGTAGGCCGCGCGCTGGAGGTCGATCAGCTCGAAGCGGCGGTCGAAGTGGGCGCGCAGCCTGCCCTCGCGCGCCTCGCGCTCGACCTCCTCGTGCGAGGCGATCACCGCGTCGGCGGGGACCGGCCCGTCCGTTCCCGCGTTGAGGTAGGCGAGGCGCTCGAGCACCGGGAAGGCGGCGCGCAGGGCGGCAGGCTCCACCGCAGTCACCTTAACGACGACGGGCCGGGGAGGACCCCGGCCCGTCGATCGTGGCGCCCGCGCGGAGCGCGCCTGTCACGGGCGGCGGATGCCGCCAACCTCGGTTGCCTGCGACGCTAGCCGCAGACCGGCCACGGCGAGGTGCCGCTCTGGGCGAGCAATCGCGCCGCGCGCTCGTCCTGCTCGCGCTCCGAGGCGGCGGCCGGATCGCCGCTGCCCCCGACGGAGGCCCACGTCTCGTAGGTGAACTGGTACTTGCCGCGGTACAGGCCGCTGCCGCCTACAGCGGACGGGTCACCGCCCGACTCGCACTGAGCGATGGACTCCAGAGCGCCATTCGACGCTTCGCCGCCGGAGCCGCCACCCGAGTCGCCGCCCGAGTTGCTGGCGTGGCCGCTGGGCGTCACTGGGCCTGAGCCGCCGCCGTGGACGCTCGGGGTGTGGGCGGCCGCCGGCGCGGCGAGTGCGGCACTCGCGGCGAGGGCGGACAGGGTTGTGATCGTCTTTCGGTAGGACATGGGAAGTCCTTCCTCGAGTCCGGTGGGTACGCCGACGCACGTGACGCCGACGGCCATGCCGGGTTGGTTGGTTCCTTCCAGAAGGACGGCGAGCGGGGCGGATCGCCCTCGCGGTTTGCTCCGTCCTTGGCAGGCACCATAGACCGAACACGCGTTCGCCCTGTGACGGCGATCACACGTGCAACGGACGTTGCGAAGCGACGACAACCGACGTTTGCCACCTATGGCGTGGTCAACGTTGGTCGCGTCGCAGGAAACGGCGACTAGCATCCGGACGATGCGTCTATCGCTCCCCGACGGCACCCCGCTCGAGCTTCCCGACGACGCGACTGGTGCCGACGCCGCGGCGGCGATCGGGCCCGGGCTCGCGCGCGCCGCCATTGCGGTCAAGGTCGACGGGGAGGTCCGCGACCTCGCCCGGCCGCTGGCCGAGGCCGGTGACCATCCCCCGCCCGACGGGGCTTCGCTCGCGATCCTCACGCCGCGCGATCGGGACGCGCTCGACGTCATCCGCCACGACACCGCCCACGTGCTCGCGACCGCGGTGCTCGAGCTCTACCCGGGCGTGAAGATCTCGATCGGCCCGCCGATCGAGAGCGGCTTCTACTACGACTTCGAGTTCGCCGAGGGGGTGACGGTCTCCGAGGCCGACTTCGAGGCCATCGAGGCACGGATGGGAGAGCACGTCGCCGCCGACGAGCCCTTCGTCCGCGACGAAGTGACCATCTCGGAAGCGCTCGAGCGCTTCGGCGCCGAGGGTCAGGACTACAAGGTGGAGCTCATCGAGGACCTCGTCCGCGACCAGAGGATCGACCACGTCTCCCTTTACAGGAACGGGCCGTTCACCGACCTGTGCCGGGGGCCTCACTCGCCCTCCACCAAGCGCGTCAGGGCGTTCAAGCTCGAGTCCGTCGCCGGCGCCTACTGGCGGGGCGACGCCTCGCGTCAGATGCTCACGCGCATCTACGGGACGGCCTTCTTCTCGCGCGAGGAGCTCGAGGAGCACCTGCGCCGCCTCGAGGAGGCCCGCGCCCGAGACCACCGCAAACTCGGCCGCGAGCTGGGCCTGTTCCTCATGTCCGATCTCTCTCCGGGGGCGCCGTTCTGGCAGCCCAACGGGATGGTCCTCTACAACGAGTTGACCGGCCTCGTCCGGGCCGAGAACGCCAAGCGGGGCTACAGCGAGGTGCGCACGCCGATCCTCTACGACGTCGAGCTCTGGAAGCAGTCGGGGCACTGGGACAAGTACCGCGACAACATGTACTTCACCGACGTCGAGGAGCGCGCCATGGGCCTCAAGCCCATGAACTGCCCCGGGCACGTCCAGCTCTTCGCCGCCGAGCGCCACTCGTATCGCGATCTGCCGATCCGCCTCGCCGAGGCCGGCCTGGTCCATCGCCACGAGCCCAGCGGCGTGCTCCACGGGCTGCTGCGCGTGCGCGCCTTCACTCAGGACGACGCCCACATCTTCTGCACCGAGGAGCAGATAGAGGACGAGGTGCTCGGCTGCCTGGACCAGGGCTTCGCGATGTATGACCTCTTCGACTTCGAGCCGCGGCTGGAGCTCTCGACTCGGCCGCCGCAGCGCATCGGGACCGACGAGATGTGGGACCGCGCCGAGGCGGCGCTCGAGCGCGCGCTCGAGCGCCGCGAGCTCGGCTACGAGGTCAACGAGGGAGACGGCGCCTTCTACGGGCCGAAGATCGACCTGCACATGACCGACTCGATCGGGCGCTCGTGGCAACTCGGCACCGTCCAGCTCGACTACTCGATGCCCGAGCGCTTCGACATCCACTACACGGGCTCAGACGACGCCCAGCACCGCCCGGTGATGATCCACCGGGCGTTGCTGGGCTCCTTCGAGCGCTTCATCGGGATCCTCACCGAGCACTACGCAGGGGAGTTCCCGGTCTGGCTCGCGCCGGTCCAGGCCGTGGTGCTCCCCATCGCCGACCGCCACGTCGCCTACGCGCGCGAGGTGGCCGAGCGGCTGCGGGCCGATGGCGGCCGTGTGGAGGTCGACGAGCGCGGCGAGTCGGTCAGGCGCAAGATCCGCGACGCCGAGCTGCGCAAGGTTCCCTACATGCTCGTGGTGGGCGACCGGGAGGCGCAGGCCGGCGAGGTCGGGCTCCGCGTCC
>JAABUS010000680.1_pt1 | contig 35191 bp, 8 predicted proteins | sample 5560161 | NCBI WGS metagenome assembly JAABUS01 (sample SAMN10711885, study PRJNA513376) | rock metagenome | isolation source: Antarctica rocks | place: Antarctica: Victoria Land, Trio Nunatak nord | collected 2016-01-04 | reverse complement strand
TGCTTTGTTTACAACTTATTTGTTTACATTCGCAATCTCTTTTACAATTTAATTTTTGTTCGCTATTATAATTAATTTAACAAAAGAGAAGAAATTTAAGGCAAAACTTGATTTCGAAGTTCTCGTTTAGCAAATATTGAAGATATATTTATATAACGAGAAAGTAAAATAGATTATCTAGATTAAAGAAGTTAATGAACGAAAGATTCTAACTATTTTTCGCAAGACAATTAAGCTAAAACTTAGAAATTGCACGATAATCGAATATCTAACAATTAATGTTAAACATTTATTCGTTCGAGGCAAAATATATGTGCTTCGAAGCACAAATAATATTCTTCGAATCAAAGCAATTAGGTTCTAGCATAAATTATTAAGCGTTAAGCATCTAAATCGAACGACTACTTTTAAGAAAATATAGCGTCACTATTATTGATCTACACTATATCTAGACGTCAAGAAATACGTTAAAAACTATTTAATTTGCAAGTACGTCAAATTATATCGCAAACATAAATACGATCTATTAAAGTTTTTATCTATTTTAGATCGTTATTAGCAAGATATATTTTGCGACTTTATTATCTCTTTGTTATTATGTCGCTATGAAGAAAAGATTTTCTAGCATATTTTAGTGATAATCGATAGACTATTTAAGAATAAGAAGTTTATATTTATGAATTCTTTAAAAGTTAAAATCGTAATTTAGATCTTTATTAATTTCGTTTAACGCATTAAAAACTTTCTAGCTATTATCGTTTTCAATAGAGGCACTTAATTTATCGCTCACTTTTAACAACGTTTTTGCAAAAGATTAGAGATCAAATCTAAATTATTAATTGCGTTTCACCTAAAAATCGACGATTAAATCAAAAATGTTAATGTCGCTTTTAAGCAATATCTTCGAACATACGTGCAATACAATTAGAATAACTAGATTAGTCATCTCGCCATCGCCAAATTCGTCGCAAACAATCACACTAGCGAGTTTACTAACTTATTATTTTTCTTTGTTACTAAAGATTATTTGCCACGATTAGATCTAAAGTCGTTCATAACTTTTCTTAACAACGTCACGATCAAAGCTCGTCGCGACATGAAGAACGTTAACAAGGTCGTCAAAAAAATCAAGATTTTGCGAGATTTTCTTCGCTAAGAGCTTATTTAAATTTAAGTCAAATAAATGGAATTCGCTAATCGCAAACGCGTTGCAATTTTGAAATTCAAAATTAATGATTAAATTATGTTTAACACTTAAAATATTAAAACGACTCGATTATGCAAGTTTTTAAAGCATAAAAATGCAAATCTTTATAAAATTATCTAAGCAATTAATAATTACGTTTACGAATTAGAATTGCTCGACTTAATGAAAATTCATCTAATATTTTATTTATAACTTTTGCATTTTAACAAAAGCAAGCTCTTGCTAAATTAACGAATTAAGCTCTTATCGTTCGTCAATGTTGTCAACAACATTGACGACGATTTCGAATACTACGTTAAGGACATCGAGACATCACGATACGACATGCGCAAAAATAACAATAACGTGAATTCAAATCTAATCGCCATTAATTATAGACGCAAAATGCTACAATATTAAATCCTCTTTATGAGCTACACGAACTACAATGATAGATTTAAATGACTAAACTATTTTATGGCTAACGATTGCTCTAACTTCGTCGTCGACTTTCATTACGAATATCTAAACGCAACGAAATTTTATTGAACATTTAAGACGCCTTTTAATTAAGAATCTAATAAGTAGAATGATTCGCGCTTATACGTTCTTTGCGTTCTTCTATTATTGTTGTCAAAACGTCGTCCAACATGCATTTATAGCTCTTGTCGTCACATCTAGAATTGATCTCAAAAACGCATTGCCAATACATCACTATTGTTGGGAGCTATTCGCCATGCATTCGCAATCAAAATTAAATGTTTTTTCAAATTAAATTGACTCAATATGTCACTTTGCCTTCTACGTTAGTCGACAAGAATCTCGAAAACGCATTATCGATGCATTATTATCGTTAAGAGTCACTCGACATGCATTCGCAGTTTTTGTCGTCGCCTCTATAGTGCTCTTGTTAGACATCTTATGAACGTCACTCCTAAATGTCTTTTAAATGAGGGTTGACTTGACATTCCCAAACATACGTACGATTGCGTATAAATTGTTGCCAAGACACTTTTACGTTATTTTCTCCCTTTGTGTTGCAAGTTTAGACGAACGTATTTGAACATAGTTAAAATTTAACAAATTTCGACTTTTTGACGTTGCCACCCTCCTTCGTCGTCGTCGACCCCCTCCTTAGATCACGTGATTGATCGACCCCCTAAATTCTTTCGTAAGTGGTCGATGCCCCAGTTTTCGCGTCACGTGACTCGGACCCCCCTCTTAGGGTTAGGGTTAGTAGCCTTTTGTACTCTTTTCAATTTTTCCACATTTGATGTTTGCTTAAAATTTATTTACCCCCCTTTCTCTTCTTGATCTCGTCGTCGCTCAACAAATCGTTCGAAACTCGATTTTCGTCGTTCAACAATCGCTCAACGTTTGATTTCGAACATTAGATCGTACTTAATAAGCGTACCCAACACTAATCGAAAATAGTCGAGGATTAACTAGAACATCATTCGCAACATGCACGCTCTTTGTTTGACATGTTATTATTTTTTGCATATTTTGTTTCAAAAATTTTCGATCATTCTCTTCTACTTAACAAATTTATTTTTTCGTTTAACGCGCATTAGAAATTTTAATTCTAATTGTCGAACGATATTTAATACGTATTCAACATTAATCGAAGCTTATATCTAACAAACACTAGAAATTAACTAAAATTAACTAAAAACGTTAACTAAGAGGTTCGACATCGCTTCGTCAAAGTTCGCGAATAAAAAAAAGAGATAGTGTCACAATTTTAAGCTAGATAGACTTCGCTCTTTAATTATTCTTCGAGTTTTCGCCTTCTAGTCTCGAATATACTACGAATAACGCCTAGCGCCTTGGCACCCATAGTACTTATATCTATTTTCTATACATAGTTAGTTTTGCATAGCTAGTATTCTCGTCAATCAACTACATACTAGTCATCAAAGCTTTAATCCTAACAATATTATTATAAATAAACAGATATTATTAGCAATAATAAAGATAGATAATATATTTAAAATAACTAGATACTTGATATTGTATTAAATTAATATTTTTAATTTTTTAAAAATTATATTATCTCTAATTTTAATATATATTTAAATATAATAAAATTAAATAATTAAGTCTTAATAATTTAATAATAGCGTGTTTAATTTTTTATAATAATAATACGCAATCTATAATATTGTTTAAAGTAGTATTATAGTACTATTTAAGACTATACTATAAATTGTATATTATTAATATAAAAAATTAAAAAAACAAAATTTCGAATTTCTTTCGAAATACAATAATTTTCTTTTTATACAATCTTTTATAAAATTATATAGAACAAGATTGTTAAACTCTTTAATTAGAAATATTAAATTAATAATTTAACTCTAATTATTTAGATAATTTAAATATATAATTATTATATATTTTTTAATTATTATATTTAATAGAAAAGAATACAAAAAATATATATAGTAAAACAATATACTTAATAGATAATATAACAAGATAATATAAATAATAAAATACAATAAATAAAATAGTTTAAATTTTTAATTTCTTGCTAACTATTTTAAATTCCAATATAACAAAAACATTTAAATATTAATTTTATTACTATTTACTATAGTAAAGTCTTAAATTCTGTATTAATTGTTTTAACAATTGCAAATTTTTAGATTTAATAGTTTTGCAATTAATATAAATAGCAAGAAAATTGCTATCTAAATATATATAGCAAAATATTAATATATATTGTATAGAAACAATAGTAATACAAATAAATAATATATTTATTAAAAAAGAAATTAATTATAAAATTCTTAATAGTTTTCTAAAAAACTAACAAAATTAATATTTAAAATTGATATTTTTTATTGTTTTCTTTGCTAACAATTTTATTTTGCAAGATTTTTTAAATTAATTTTGCAAAAAATATTTTCGAAATTAATAAATTATTGATTTTCTAATATTTGCAAATTTTATATAGAACTATTGTTTAGAATTTATATTTGCACTTTTTCTATATTTTAAATACTTAGCTAATAATATCTTAATATATTATCTCTTTGTATTATTTTTTGTATATTAAAAACTATTTTAATTGATTTTTTTTCTTTGTTACAATTAATTTGTACTATTATATTTTTTTGCAATTTTTTGTCTACTATTTTACAAATTGAATTAAATATATTAGCAATATATAATATATTAAATATATTATTCGAATATATTATTAATTTGTTTAATTCGAGCTATTAGAGTTTTAGAGCAAAATATATTGTTAAATTAAGAATTTTTAATACTAAATAAAAGAATTAACAATATAGAATATAAGAATTAACAAGTTTTGCAATTAAGTATTTAATAGATAATGCAATAGAGTAATATACAACAAATATATATATTTATATTCGATTTTAATAGAAAAAGAATATATATTATATAATAATTAATATAATAGAGATAATAATTTTTAGTTGTAATAATATTAAATAAGAATAATATTTAAATTCTAATTCTAATATTAGATTTATAAATTTATCTTATAATTGCGATAATTTTTCTATCTAAATACTATATATTAATTGATATGTTTAATAATATTTATTGTCTTAATTTATATAGTTAATATATAGATTTGTTTTGTATTATTTGTATACATTATTATTAAAACTAATTAAAAAAATAGATTTTTTAAAATCGAATTTTTTCTTACTTAGAAATTCGAATATTGTTGAGTAAATAATACTATATTATTAAATAAAAAACTTGCTTTATATTATTTATATATATTATTTTTAAAACTAATTTAAAGCGTAGAATATCTATCTTATTAATTCTTTTGCAAATTATTATTAGTAAAAATTGTACTACAATATAGATCGAAAATAAAAAGCTATTTTACAAAAAACAAAATATTAATTGTATAGTACTTTACTAATATCTAATTAAATTGCAAATAACAATTGTTTTTAAAAAAATCTCTAAAAAAATTCAAATTAATATAAAAGAAAATATCAAAAATATAATAACTAATAAAAAAATAAAAAAAATAACTATATAGTAATATATTTAAATAATATATATATATTCAAAGAACTAATTATATTGTAGCGCAATACTTTAAGATCGAACTAATAGAAAAAATTAAAGACAAAAATATTGCAAAATAGACTAAAATTAATACAATTGCTATACAAATAATCTTAAAGAGTAAAAATATAAATACAATACAATTTTTTAATATTTAAATATATATAGAATTTAATTTAAATAAAATAACTAATCTACGTATTAGTTTAATTTTAATTAGTTCGAATTAAACAAAAATATAATTAAATATATAATATTAATTATCGAAATAATTTATCAACGCATTCTATACTATAGAGAGTTTAATAAATTGAAAAAAGTATACAATTTAAATACAATTAACAAATTTGAAAGATTTAAAAACATTTTTGCAAACAATAAAAATGCTGCAAATTGCAAAATATCTAATTCTTTAAAATTAACAAATAACAATTCTGAAAACTTGATTAAAATTAATAATAATAAGAAAATAAAATTTAAAATAATATAAAATAATATAAAAATAATAAATAACAAATATAGAGATATAGAGTACAAAAACAATAATAATAATAACAAAAGCAAAAACAATAATAATAATACTAAAAATAAAATGAATTAGAAGATTGTAGAAATCTCGAAATAGTTAATAGTATTAATAAGTTTAAATATATTATCTAAATATATTACTATATATTTTTTAATAAAATATAAGATTGAAGTTTATCGAGAGACTATAATAGTTGTAATCTATTTACTATATAAAGATTAAATAGTTTATATATATTACTTTACTGTATTACTATAGAATATTTAGATAAAAAAATAATAAAATTTAAAATCTAATTTATATTTATTAAATTTGTTACTAAATAATTTTATCTTTTAACAATTCGAATTAATTTTTTCGAATTAGATTTCGATTTTAACTTTAGAAATCAATTCAATTTAACTTGATTTTCGATTTTAATTTTAGAAATTAATTTGTCAAGACTTTCGAATCGAATTAACTCGAATTGTTAAGATTCGAATCGATTAATTAATTCGAACTCGATTAATCGATCCGACGCAATTAATCTATTAATTTAATAAGTTACTATTTTTATTGTTGTTGTTTTTTGTAAGATTGTATTGTAATTAAGCAATAACTAAATAAGTTTCTAAGTACTAAGAGAATTTATTTCTTCTAAAACAATATTTATTGCGTAGTCTTATTATTGCGCAATTGCATTAATATACTAGCTCGAGCTTATAATTTTTTGAACTAAGATTTATAGTCTTATTTAAGAGAGCTATAACAAGCAACAATAATATATAGAAGTATATAGATTGATAAAATCAAATAGCTAAACTATATATAGAAGAGTTATATAACGTAGTTATATAATTGTGCTAACTATATATAGTATAGACTAAACTAGAGAAACTATTAATTTTTAATATTTGCGTTAATAAAATAAATATACACAATAAAATAAGATATTTCTTTCGATTTAAAAAGAAAATTGCTATTACTTAATATAGCAAGATAATAAATTTCTACTAAAAATTTCGATTATAACAAGATAAATATAGTTTTTTGCAAATAAATCGATTTAGTAATAACTAAATTTAATATTTGTATCTTAATAAGTATAATAATCTTATAGCTTCGAATATAAGCAATTTTGTTTTAAGAATTAAGAATAATATTTTTCGAACTTATAATATTGTTTTTAACAAGCATATTTGTTTTTAAATTGTCTACTAGGCAAATTTTGCAACAAAAAACAACGCAAATTTAATTATTGCTTTTATCTATTTTGTTCATATATATAAGATATATTACGTATTTCGTAGATTAATATAGAATACTTTCTATTTCGTAAACTATAATTGTAGATACTATAGTCTATATTAAGATATCTAATACTTAAGTTTTAAAGAATTTTTAATTAAAAATTGTAAGATCGACATTACTATTAAGATATCTTTTCTTAAGCGCAATATATTTCGATAAGAAAACAAAAACTTTAGTATATATATAATTACAAAATCTATACTCGATATTTAATTTAGAACTTAAATCGATCAAGAATTTTATAACAAATAGCTTAGAAGTTGTTCCTATAACAATAAAAGATACTTTTATAACAATAATAATATTTTTCTTAATAATTGTTGTAATAGAGACTGCAAAAGACTTTTGCAATACTAATTTTAAAAACATTGCAATAAAAGAATTTTGCAAGATATTAGCAAAAATATATTGCAATTCTTTATTATCGATTTTAGTAATAATATAGATCGAAAATTCTAAAAAATTATTAAAAGATTTTAGCAAATATTCTTTATATCTAATTTGATATACAATTTCTAAATATTTATATAGTAGATTATTAAAATCGAAAATACTCTTGCAATAATAACAATATAAGAATTTCGCAATTAATAAAGTAAAATATATTGTAAGTTTCTTTTTTAACTTATTATAATTAGATTGATCGCGTCGAATCGGATTATCGAGTTCGAATCGAATATTCGACTCGAATCGAATTAGATTAGTTTCAAAAGTTGGAATCGAAAAGTCAATTTAATTTCTAATATTGAAATCGACAATTCGAGTCGATTTCTAGAATTGAAATCGAAATTCAATTCGAAAAAATCGATTCAAATCGCCAAAACTACTATTTTTAGTAATTTATTTTATTTTTAGTATTAATTTAATTAATGATTTAATAGAAATAATTAATCTATTTAATTTAATTAATAAATAAATATAGTAGATTATTTTTATATTATGTATTACTATTGTACATTATCTAAAAAATAATTAAAAATCTAAATTTAAACTTATTTTATATTATTTTTAGTATTTTTAATGTTCTTGACAATTTGATTCGATTTCTAATATTAAAATCGAGAATCGAGTTGAATCGAATTGATTCGATTTTAAAATAATAGAAATCAAATCGAATTTCGAGTCGATTTCTAATATTAAAATTGTTGAATCGGGTCGATTTTAAAAGTTGAAATCGAAATCCGATCCAACGATCAATTTAATTATAATCGAGATTTTAATATTAATTAGTTTTATCGATATAGTATTTATTAAACTTATAATCTTTATTGTTGTAGTCTTTTTTAGACTTAGCAATATTTTTAGTTAAATTAAAGTATTTTGTTTCTTTGTCGATTATATAGATTCTAATCTTATTAAATTGCGTATATTAATTATTGGAATTTTTGTTGTTTACTTATATTTTTTTCTAATTTAAATTTGAAAATCGAACGCGCTTTTTGGAAACAACAATTGTTTGTTTTCTTATATAGTAGTCGAAATAAACTACTAATACTAATCAAATTTTTCGACAAACTAAAGAAACTAATAAGACTAATAGAAGTAAACAAAATTTTAAGAATAGTTTTAACAATACTAGAATTGTCGAAGAGCAAAACAATTATTAGACAAATAGAAATTATTGTTTTGTTAATTGTTTTATCTTAAAAAAGTCTATTTATTAATCTAACAATTTTAACAATTGTTATTAAGATTAACTAAGCTAATATTAGCTTGCTTACTAGTTATTTTATATTATATTTTTGTCTTAGAGTTTAAATAATTAAGAAACTAACAAATAGTTATTTTTGTTATTAACTTCGAAATATCTTTTTTAGTATAATTGTTAGATCGGATCGAACACTTTTTTTCAATTTAATCTATTCTTCTAGATCTTGTAGAATTGAGCTAGAATTAAGTTGCAAATCCAATTCTAAGATTAGAATTTTATTAAGTTAGTATTAAGAGTCTCTACTAATCTTGTTGCGTTAAATTTTGCTTATTTAATTTAATCTAATTTAATCTAATTTAACGCTAATTTTTATCAAGTTAGATTAGAACTTAAATTACGTAATATACTAAATATATTAAATTAGTTTAGAATTTACGCTAATTCGATTAAATTAGTTAGTTACGTAATATTACGTAATTGAACAAGTTAAATCAAATATTTAATATATATTCTTTGTTTGTTTTACTTTGTTAAGCTAGGAAATTTGTTTAATCTTAGAATCAAGATTAAACAAGTTAACTTGTTTGGATTGAAATCTAAGTAGATCGATAATTATACTAATCTTTTTTGAATTTTTAGTTTAAATTGTTTTAAGCTATACTTAATTAGTATAACTATCGATTTAGATTTCAATCTAAATAGATTAATTCGCTTAATTCTAATTCTAGAGTTAGATAGATTTTCTAGTTTAATAGAGTAAAATAAACAAAAAATACGTATTAAGTATTTAATTCGATTTGCTCGATTATATAATATTACGTAACGCGCTAATCAAATTAGACTAGCGTAAATTCTAAACTAATCTAATATAGTTAGTACAATTATATAATTAAACTTTAATTTAACTTAATAAGAACTAGCGTTAGATAAAATTAGATTAAATTAGATTAGATAAGCGAAAGCTAACGCAACAAGATTAGTAGAGACTCTTAATACTAATTTAACAAAATCTTAACTTTGGAATCGAATTCGCAACTTAATTCTAACTTAAATCTACAAGATTCAGAAAAATAGATTAGATTGAAAAAAAAATGTTCGATCTAATTCAACAGTTATACTATACTTAATTAATTGAAAATCAAATTTATTTCGACAACTTTTAAGAATCTAAAGATATTCTATATATATAGTCGAGAATTCTTGTATTCTTAAGTATCTATTATTGTATATCTTTGCTATTATAGTTAAAGAAGAGTTTAAAAAACTTGTTTTTTAAATTTGTTTATAAAAGTATTGTATTAGTCTTTTAATAAAATTTTGCAAAAAAAAGCTTTTTTAATTTCGAATAGTTTTATAGAATATTATATTAAGACAATTTTATATAGATATTGTAATATAGCAATTCTAAACTTGTTATTATTACAAAAAAAGACAAGATTCTTAAGACAATCTACTAGATTAATTGTTAAATCGGATTTCGATTCCAACTATTAAAATCGATTTAACTCGACAATTTTACTATTAGAAATCGACTCAAAATTCGAGTTAATTTCTATTTTTTTAAAATCGATTCGATTTAATTTAAGTTGATATTCGATTTCAATATTAAAAATTAAATCAAATTGTCAAAAAATCAAAAATTATATTATTATATCAAGAGTTACTATTTTAAAATCTATATAATTATAATATATTATTGAAGTTACAGTTTGCTATATTATTAGATTATAATTACTTGTTAGTATAGAATTTTGCTTGATTTATTTTATATTTATATTACTCTTTTGTATTATTGTTTTATTTTAGATTTTTTTTTTAAACTACTTAGAAATATTGTTTATACTATTTTCGATTGTAAAATATTTGATTTTTTAAAATTTTTTAGTTAATTATTGTTTTTATTCGAAAATAATTCTAGTAAATCTATTTTTTGCAATTTGCTATTTAGTATTTTATATTCTAATTAATTTGCAAGTTAATTCGATTAAAATTTTAATTGTATATTTAATACTAGAAAAAAAAAAGTTTTAAAAAGTATTAAATAAAATTTTAAACAATTTTTTATTACTTAAACTAAAAAATAAAAACAAATATATAAAATAGAATATAAATACTAAAATTTAGTTTAAAAAATAATAATTATATACTATAATTAATAAAAGTATCTTGTACAAAACTTAAAATAGACTTGTTTATTTATATTAAATTAAAAAAATTAATATTAAAATACAATCTAAATTTTAAAACAAATATATTTAAATACTCTTAACTATTAATTATTTGTTAAAAATTGTTTGCAAAAGTTGTTAAAAAATATTAAATTATTCTATTATATATAATTATTTAAATATATCAAATATAAAGAAATATCTTTAATCTACGTTTTGTTTAAAACAAAAAAAAATCGATTATAATTAGTAATTAATCTAGTCTTTATTTGTGTAAATTATTATTAATAATACAAATAGATAATACAAAACTAATATATTAATAGAAAAAAAGTTATATTAATATATTATTTTTTAATTAAAATAATTGAAAAAATTAATTATACAAAATATTTGTTAATTTGAATCTACTTTTTCGAACTATTAATAATTTGAATTTTCGAAAACTACTAGAAATACTTCGATTAAATCTAATATTTCTAGATTATATTAAACTATTAAAATTAATTTTTATAAATTTTAATTAAATTTGCAACAAAATTAAATTCAATCTAAAAAAGTCTTAATATATTTTTATTGTTTTAAATATATAGTTTAGTTTTTAAAGAATTGTTTATTTTAAAATATTAATATATTAAATCGATATTATATTTTAATATTGCAAATATTTTATTAAATTTATTTCTTTTAATATAAAATATATAGATTAACAATTAATATTAAAGTTTATAAAAATTTTAAAAAAATTTAAAATTAAAAACAAACTTTTTGAAATTGTTACTAATAATACAAACAATAATAGCACTTTTAAAAACAAATTTAACAAAATCTTAAATTGACAAAATTTTTAATAAAATAAATAACAAAATTCTATTTCTTGTTTAATTTATATTATTAATTTAATAACTTAAATTTTTATTGTAACTTTTAAATTAAAAACAATTATCAACAATATTGTTTTTCAATTAGAAAATAAACAAATTCAAAATATTGCAAGAAATATAAATTTATCTATTATAATTAAAAAAAAATTTATTTGTATAATAATGCAAAAAGATAATATATTTGCTAAATTTTATTTCAATTTCAATTTGCATTTTTATTGTTACTATTAATAATTTGTTTTAATACTTTATTTGTTTTAGAGTCTTTTAAAAACAAAAAAGTAAAAAATCTCAAAAACTAATATAAGATATTTGTCTTTGTTAAAATTCTATTTATTTAATATTTTGTTGTATATATTAACTACACAACTATTTAAATTTTTAAATAGAGAAATATTTAGAAAATTAAAAAATTCAATATATTTAATTAGACAAAAACAAATAGCAATCGATTTAATTATTTAACAATATATTAAATTTTTTCTATAAATGCACTTTTATAATTTTTCGAACAACTAATACTAATATTTATTTAAAATTTCGAATATTTGATATAATATTTAATTATCTTAATTATTTAAAGAAAACTATAACAAATTATAATTGTTTTTTAAAAAAAATTATACTAAAAACTTGTAAAAAAGCTTCGACAAAACTTATTAAATATTATTTGAAAACAAAAAAACTTAATAAAATATTATATAATTTTGTTAATATTTTAAATTCTATGCAAAAAGTAAGTTTTTACAAAATATAAAACAAAAATAATAATAATAATTTTATAAATTACAAGACAAAATATTAAATAATATTTAAAATCTATTTTTAATATTATTATAATTTAGTTATTATTTTAAGAACAAAAGTACAAAAAACAAATACTATTAAAAAAATAATACAATATAATAATATATTTAATTTTTTGTTAACTTTTTTAGAGTTTGACGCAAATATTGCAAAAATTTTATTTTAACAATTTTAATATTTTTGTTCGACTTAAAACAAAAACAATCAATATCTTTGCGCTAATATTATAAAAAATAAATATTTAATATAAAAATATTAAAAAACCAATATTTTAAACTATCTTAAATTAATATAAATAGCTAGAGATATTCTTTCTTGTTTAGTATTATTAGTAGATATTAAACAAATTTTTAGTTTTGCTCGAAAAATATATTAATAGAATCGATTTCAAATAAGTTTGCAAATAGTTAAACAAATTATAATAATTAAATACTATAATTGTACTATAAATTTAAATTTAAAGAAAATTATTATTAAATTGTAAAACATATATTGTAGAATACAAAATAATAATTAGCAAATTAATAAAAGTAAAAATAAAATTTAAATAAAATTCGAGATTGTTTTAAATAAAATTTATATATAACTAGATTATTATATAGAAAATTTTATATTTATAATATTGTTATAAATAAACAAATATTATTAGCAATAATATAGATAGATAATATATCTAAAATAACTAGAAACTTAGTATTATATTAAATTAATATATTTAATTTTTTAAAAATTATATTATCTCTTATTTCTATATATATTTAAATATAATAATATTAAATAATTAAGTCTTAATAACTTAATAGTAGCATATTTAGTTTTTTGTAATAATAACGCACAATCTATAATATTGTTTGAAATAGTATTATAATACTATTAAAAATTATATTGTAAATTGTATATTATTAGTACAAGAAATTAAAAAAACAAAGATTCGAATTTTTTTGGAAATATAATAATTTTTTTTTGTGCAATTTTCTATAAAATTATATAGAATAGAATTGTTAAACTCTTTAATTAGAAAAAATAAATTAATAATTTAACTTTAATTATCTAGATAATTTAAATATATAATTATAATATACTTTTTAATTACTATATTTAATAGAAAAGAATACAAAAAATATATATAGTAAAACAATATATTTAATAGATAATACAACAAAATAATACAAATAATAAAGTACAATAAATAAAATAACTTAAGTTTTTAATTTTTTGCTAACTATTTCGAATTTTAATATAACAAAGATATTTGAACATCAATTTTATTACTATTTATTATAGTAAAATTTTAGATTCTGTATTAATTGTTTTAATAATTGCAAATTCTTAGACTTAATAATTTTGCAATTAATATAAATAGCAAAAAGATTGCTATCTAAATATATAAAGCAAAATATTAATATATACTATATAGAAACAATAGTAATATAAATAGATAATATATTTACTAAAAAAGAAATCAATTATAAAATTCTTAATAATTTTCTAAAAAACTAATAAGATCGATATTTAAATTTAATATTTTTTAATATTTTTTCTACTTATAGTTTTATTTTGCAAAAAATATTTTCGAAATTAATAGATTATTAGTTTTTTAATATTTGCAAATTTTATATAAAACTATTGTTTCAAATTTGTATTTATATTTTTTTTATATTACAAATATTTAGCTAATAATAATTTTATATATTATTTTTTTGTATTATTTTTTGTATATTAGAAATTGTTTTAATCGATATCTTTTTTTTGTTACAATTAATTTGCGTTACTATATTTTCTTGCAATTTTTTGTTTACAATCTTATAAGCTAAATTAAATATATTAGCAATATACAATATATTAAATATATTATTTAAATATATTATTAATTTGTTTAATTCGAGTTATTAGAATTTTAGAGCAAAATATATTGTTAAATTAAGAATTGTTAATATTGAATAAAAAATTAACAATATAGAATACAAAAATTAACAAGTTTTGCAATTAAGTATTTAATAGATAATACAATAGAGTAATATATAGTAAATATATATATTTGTATTTAATTTCAATAATTAAAAAGTATATACTATGCAATAATTGATATAATAGACATAAAATTTTTAGTTGTAATAATATTAAATAAAAATAATATTTAAATTCTAATTCTAATATTAAATTTGTAAATTTATTTTATAATTGCGACAATTTTTTTGTTTAAATACTATATATTAATTAATATATTTAATACTATCTATTGCTTTAATTTATATAGTTAATATATAGATTTATTTTATATTACTTGCATATATTATTATTAAAACTAATCAAAAAAATAGATTTTTTAAAATCAATTTTTTTCTTATTTAGATATTCGAATATTGCTAAGTAATTAATACTATATTATTAAGTAAAAGATTTGCTTTGTATTATCTATATATATTATTTTTAAAACTAATTTAAAATATAGAATATCTATTTTATTAATTTTTTCTTAAACTATTATTAGTACAAATTGTGCTACAATATAGATTCAAAATAAAAAATTATTTTACAAAAAATAAAATATTAATTGTATATTATTTTACAAATATTTAATTAAGTTGCAAACAACAATTATTTTTAAGAAAGTATCTAAACAAATTTAAATTAATATAAAAAAAAAATATCAAAAATATAATAGCTAATAAAAAAGTAGAAAAAGAATTGCATAGTAATATATTTAAATAATATATATATATTTAAAAAATTAATTATATTGTAGCGCAATACTTTAAGATCAAACTAATAAATAAAATTAGAAACAAAAATATTGCAAAATAGACTAAAATTAATACAATTGCTATACAAATAATTTTAAGGAGTAAAAATATAAATACAATACAATCTCTTAATATTTAAATATATATAAAATCTAATATAAATAAAATAACTAATTTATATATTAATCTAATTCTAATCAATTCGAATTAAGCAAAAATATAATTAAATATAATATTAATTATCAAAATAATTTAATAACATATTCTATACTATAGAGAATTTAATAAATTGAAAAAAGCGCACAATTTAAATGCAATTAACAAATTTGAAAGATTCAAAAATACTTTTGCAAACAATAAAAATACTGCAGATTGCAAAATATATAATTCTTTAAAATCGATAGATAATAATTTTGAAAATTTAATTAAAATTAATAATAATAAAGTAAAGATAAAATAAAAGAAAATAGAAAATAATACAAAAATAATAGATAACAAATATAGAGATACAAAATATAAAGATAGTAATAATAATAACAAAAGCAAAAACAATAATAATAATACTAAGAATAAAATTAACTACAAAATTATAAAGATCTCGAACTAGTTAATAGTATTAATAAGTTTAAGTATATTATCTAAATATTGCTAAGAGCAAGAGTATATAAGAAGCTAAGTTGCATTAATGTTACGAAAGACAACTATATACTACTAGTGCAAACGCGATAGAAAGTCGCGCCTACAAGAGACTTTTGCAAAAAAAAGGTTTCTTAAACAAAAAATGTCTATTGTAACAATTTGCTATCGACAAAAAAAACGTTGTCTCAATATTATAAAAATGTCTTGTCAAAATCTATATTAACAAGCAATTATAAGTTATAATCTCGTAAATAAAATAACTTGTCGCGAAAGATATTACTAAAAAAATAGTCTCTTAGTAAAAAGACGTAAAAAACGACAAGAAAGTAATATAGTTAATAAGAAAGACTTCTGTAGTATTATTTGTTTAAATAGAAATGCGAAAGAATTTTTTGTAACAATTGCTTTAGAAAACTTTCGCACAAAGAAAAATAAAAATAATTTTTATTTTAATAAAAATTGCTTTGCAAACTTTGACAAAATAATAACAAAATTAGTAGAAAAATCTTGCTTTAATAGCAATTGTTCGATAAACTTTAACAAAATAACAGTTGCAAATTTACGTTTGCTAAATATAAAAGCTAGAGAATTAATATATAAAAGAGTAAAGAACTTTTAAATTTTCGATATATAATAGTTAAATAAGAAAGTCTCTTTTATAGTTGTTTTGTACTTGTTAACTAGATCTATAACGTTCTTAAATTTTAAAATATTTCTTTATTTGTTTTACTAAAATTTATATTCTTTCTATCGAAGAAGATATTTTATATTGCAAATTGCAATATTGTGTTTATTAACAAAACAATCAATTATAAAGAATTTAACTTTTTCGATATCTTTGTTTACGAACACTAAATTAAGATAATTGAGACAATTGCGTTTAAAAAGATTAAAATCTAGTAACAAGTATAACTTTAATTAAGCAATAATAAAAACAAGATAAATTTGCTAGCGAAAAGATAATTCTAGTTTATAGATAAGACAATTAATTTTTTTTATTACACAAAATAGATTAACAAATTGCTAACTAAGTTTTAAATTGAGATACTTAATAAATAATATATTGTATTCTTAATAAAGTCTAAGTAGCGCGTAATTCTTAATTTTAAAAAATAAAGATTAATATTTTTAATTGTAATAGTATTTTGCGTTTATCTAAACAAAGATTATAAAGTCTAAAATCTATATATATATATATAAGAGACTTTAAGAGATTTTTTGTTTGCGAAAGACTTTAGCAAATTAGATGCTTGCAATAGCGTAAAGTTATAAACAATTTTATTAGATATTTTGTTAATATTAGAGCTAACAATATTGTTAAAATATTGCTAAATTTTAAACAATATTTGCGATTATTTTATTAAGCAATTTATATTAGCAAGATAGAATTGAAGAGCAATCTTAATTGTTTAATTTGTGTGTTTGAATTAATTATTAATCTAAGAGTAATATATTATAAAGTAGAAAAAATTTACTTTTAGTTTACAAAATATTGTTGTTTATATTTTCGATAAAAATTTTTTGTCTCGATTCGAGATAATAGTTTTTGACAAATCTTAATCTATTAAATCGAAACAATTAAGAAGAGCTTTGTTTTATTGCGAAGCTATATATATTATTTTACTAAATATTAGCGTAATACGTTTGCTAAATTTGCAAAATAGAAATATAATACAATTGTAATTTTTTACAAACTTTGATAATACAAAAATAAAATCAATATTAATTGTATAAAAAGAAACAAAAGACGTCAATATTAATTAAAAAAAGCTATAAAAAGTATATTATCTAGTTTGATAAATCTAATATTTTAGATAATATTTAAGATAGTTACAAAAATATTGCAATAAATTACAAATATACTAGAAGACAAAGATTTTATTGTAGTATTTAACAAATTCTAGATAATTGTTGCTATAAATTATATTAAGAATATCTTTAATTATTAAATAAAAAATACAAAGTTGTTGCAATTCGTATATATAATCTCTTGTAATAAAATCATCTAAACAAAAAATAAGTTTGTACTCTTTTTAATAAAAAAGAAGTTTTGCAATATTCTTATTGTTTTTAATATTAAAAAAATTTGTAATACGTTTTTAGCTAAAATTAAATTTATAGTTGTCTAGTATTTGTTTGTAAAAGTTTTTCTTTATTTTTACTAAAAAAATAGTAAAAAGAATATCAAAAATATCTTTGTTGTTTGTAAAATTAAAATTATCAAAATTATTATTTAACAAATATAAGAATATATTGAACACAATATATTGCTTTTCGAGCTTGTATTAATATATCAAATTAAAATATTAAATATAGTCGAAAATTTTAACAAGTTAAAGATTAGATTTATTCGTTAAAATTGTAATAAGTATTGTTTGTTTAACTATCTTAAGAGTTGCTTTATAATTAATATAAATAATTGTAAATTTAAATAAAACTTCTACAATATAATAAATTTTCTTTAGTATTTATACAATTTTTGCGAGCTCTAATTTTGTTAATTAATATCGAAATTTCGCAAAAATAACAAAACAACTAAGAAACAAAATCGATTCGATAATATAATAAAGTAAATATTTTGTTTATATTGCGAAAGACTTTTGCTTTAATAAAAAGAAATTTGTTTTTATAATAAAATATTGCTTTAATAAAGAAATTTTTCGCAATTAAATTTTCTTAATATAATATATTATAGCGTTAAAGTCGAATTTCTTATTAACGTTAAAATTAACAAAAAGCTAACAACAAAAATCGACATAAACAAAATAAAAAGACTTTAACAATACAAATTTAATAGTCGCAAAAAAAGCAATTTCTTGTTTAGTAAAATTTTAAATTTTAGTTTTGCAAAAATAGTTTTAACAAATATTTCTAATTATAAGATCTTTTTGCAAAAGCTTTATCTTTCTTTTTTACAATAATTTAAAAATACTAATATAGTAAAAAATCTAGTTTCTTAGTCAAGTTGTTAGTTTTAGAAAGATTTCTAGTTGTCGCAATATTTAAGAAAATCGAAGTATAAAAATTGTGCAAAGTTTCTTCTTAACAATAATTAACTTCAATAAATTAACTTTCTAATTTAGTAGAAAAATAATAGAATATTTAATAAAAACTTTGAAGAACTTAATAAATATATTGTTTTTATTAAGTACGTTAAAAATCTTACGTAAATAAGTAGCGTATTTCTCGATTATATAAAAAAAAATTACAATATTATCGATATAAATTCTAGCAAATCGACAAAAAATGCAAAAAAGACAATCTAGTTATCTTTAAATATACGCAAATAAGTTTTTGTATTTTATAATAACAATGTTAAAACTTTTCTAATTTTAATAAAAAACTACAATTAATTTGTGTTAATTAAGTAAATAAATTTGTTACTAATAGAAGAATATTAAGTAATTGATTATTATAATATAAAAATAGTTTAAAGCAACACAATAATATTAATTTAAAGCAAAAGAGAATATATATTTAATTATATTAATATATTTAGATTACAAATATTAATAACAATTTGTTTTTTTTATTTGTTGTTTTAATTTCTTTAAACACAAAAAACTAAATATAAGAACAATATAAATTTGTTAATTTAAGATATTCTATTATTAATATAAAGTTTGTTGAAGATTTTGTTAACTAACTCTTTATCTCGCTTTTTTAATAGATAAATCTTAGCTTTATTGTTAACACAAAATTTCTAATTTAATTTTAAAGAAATTTTTATTTAATTTTTTATTAAGAGATTGACAAAGTTAATATTTTGTTAAAGTAGACTAACTATTCGGTTCTAACAGTTGGAACCGAATTGCATAAATTATAAAAATACTAACTATATTAGGTTAAAACTTAATCTAATTAGATATAACTTTTGGATCAGGTTATAGATTTTGGGGAAAAATCGACCCGAACAGTCAGTCTATGTTAAAGAGCAAAATAGTTGTGCATAATTTCTAAAAAAATATCGATACTAATAAAAAACAAATTGTAAATAATTATTTTATTAATAAGAATAATTTTGTTTGCGAAAATTTTTATTAAAGATACTTGTATTAACAAGTCGACAATAAGAGAAGCTTTTTGCAAATTGTTGTAAGAATTATTTTTAATCAATAGTATTGCAACTATCGCAATATACATAATAGCATAAATAAAAAGAAACTTTTTAAATTATTTATTTTAATAGATAGCTTTAGTTTCTTAAACAATAAGATTGCAAATATCTTTATTGCTTGTATTAACAACAAAAATATTAAAATTATTTATTTTAACAAAATAATCGAATCGATAATTGCAAAAGATTTGTATTAATTTATTGTTATTATTATACGCAATTATTGTTTTTGTAAAGAAATTTACTATATTAATATAGAAGATTAAGCTAGTATTGTTTTCAAATTCAAACAAAAAATCTTAATTTTTCAATATATTAAAGTAATGTACAACAACAAGCATTTTTGTTTGCAAAAAAATAATAATAGTTTTTTGTAAATAAATTAAACAAACAAGAAATTTAAAAAACTTAATTTCGATATTAATAATTATTTTGTAATTATTAATATATATTTTATGCTTCTTAACGTCTATAATAATACTTTTTAATTTAATAATATTGTTGTTAATAAGTATATTAGTTTTTAGATTGTTAACAAAATATATCTTGCAATATATATAAACGATAATATTTTTCTTGTTTTTTTGATCAAAAATATAGAGATCAAATATTGCGTATTTAAAGTTTTAATATTTTGTAATTTTTAAGTTGTATATTTTTAAAAATATTGTTATAATATAGATTTGCGTATTAAGAGTCTATACTTTAAATTAAATTTAATTTGCACAAATAATATTAATATCGATATTATAGCAAACATTATTAAGATCGAATTTTTGAAAAAGTACAATCTTTTCTTTAATATAAAAATACTTTTAATATATATATTTTGTTTCGATTTTTTTAAAGATGTTAACTAAGAAATTTATAACAACAAAAGAATTATTTGCGAAAGAGTTCGACAATATGTTTGAATTTTTTATTGTATTTGTTGTAATAATACTATATGCTTCGATAGCAAAAGAGAATACTTCGACAATAAAAAAGATTGCTTTAATAAAATCAAAATTAAGATTGTTGTTTGCAAAAGATATTTGCAATCTCTTTTTGCGCAAAATTTAATAAGTATATTTTAAATAAATATATAGATAATTATTAAAGTCGAAAGCATTATTGCAATAACAACATTAATAAATTAAATCGAAGAAAATAATTATATATACTAATAATTTAAAGTTGTAAAAGTCTTTTTTAAAATTGTAGTAATTTAAATTATCGCAAACAATATAGTAATTATTTATTGTTTTAGACTTGTTATTCTTGTCTTAAAAGTTTTTTGTAAATATTTTGTGTTTGTTCTTTTTATTAACTATATAGATTTGTTGTTTTTTTAAAAATCTTTTGCTGCTTTAAGAAACGTTATTCTAGTTAAATTAATTCTTTCTTTAATTTAAAAAATTAAACGTATTTTTTGCAATAACTTGCAATAGTTGTTTTGTAACAAGCAATGCAATTGCAAGCTTAATTTGTTCAAAACTAAAAAATTGTCGTATTTAGTAAATAGAATTCTAATATTAATAAAAAGTTTAAGTCTACGTTCGAGATAAAAATAAATATTAAGAAACGAAACTTTTAAATAATAATTAAGAAAAATTGTCTCGAGTTTATTGTCAATTATACTTACTATTATTGTCAAAATTTAATTGATTTTTTTGACTAGAATTTTCGATATATTTAGCTATTTCGAATTAAATATTAGATTTGCTATTTAATTAATTCAAGAATGCTCTTATAATAATATTGACTATTAATTCTAAAATATTATAACAAAACTTCTAGTTTAAGTTGTTTTATACAATAGAGAACTAATTGTAGAGAAAAAACATTTTTGCTATCTTAATATAACAAGAAATGTCTTAAATATAGAGACAAGAATTCTTCTACTATTAAACGTCTATTATAGAGTATTGTTTGTATTGCAAATATTATAAAACTATTAAAGTTTATTTCTTAAAATAATAGATTAATGTTTTGTATTAGTTTTTTAAATTAATATTTCTAAGCAATTGTTTTTTAAAATCGAAAAGCTTTATAAAATGCTATATAAAAGCTAAATTGCAAAAATATTGCAACAATATTATTTTAAGCTTTAATTTGTTGTAAAGAGATACTATATCTTTTAATCGATTTACAAAAATATAGACGTTGCAATTAAATACGTATCTATTAACGTTAATAATAGAAGAGTTAACATTTGCAAGATTGTTATATTTTAAATCGAAATACTTTATATTATTAGATTTCTATTTATTGTTGCTATTGTTTATATTTCTAAGATTAAACAAATTATTAAAAGAAGAAATTAAATCTTAATCTCTATAATTGCAAAAGACTTTTGCAATTATTGTTATTATTTTGCGCTTTTATATATTAATAAAAGTCGATATTAGCAATTAATTGCAAGCTTCGTCGATTATTTCTAGTCTAAATATTTCTTCAATAATATTAGAAAAATCAAAAGATATTAATTGATAAATTGTATTGCTAGTAGATGCTTTGTTATCTTAAGATATAAAAACAACAAAAGCAAAAACTTGCTTAAATTAACAAACTATTTTGCGAAATACAATTTAATTGATAGCTTACTCTACTAGTTAAAAGCGAGTATTAACAAATTAATTACAAAAACAATTAATGGACTTCGCGAAAAAAAATCTAAAGATATTTCTAGCTATAAAAACAATATAAGTTTTGATCTAATTAAGAACAATTTCTTTATAACAATATTTTATAAGAAGAAATCTATTAATTTAGTAAGCAAGAACAACAATATTGCAATCAATGTTAAATATTGTCGAAGCTAACTTGTAGATATTTGTTAAAGACTTTCGAATACTATAAGAGCAAAAATATTTTTACAAAAGCAAAGAAAGTAATAAATGTTTTGCAAAACGCTTTCACAACAAATAGAATTAAGCTATCGAAAATAAAGAAAATAATTGCGAAATAAAAAATTCTTTCGCAATATAGAAGAATTGTGCTCGAACAATAAGAAATCTTTTTATAGATAAAAAAGAATTTAGACGAAAAGATTAGAAATTACTTGTACACAAAAAAACTAATTAGAAGAACAAAATTTGGTAATTGCAATAGCAAGATAGATAATACTATTGTAGACTAATTGTTAAAGCTATCAATTTGCTAAGAGCAAAAGTATATAAGAAGCTAAGTTGCATTAATGTTATAGAAGACAACTATATACTACTAGTGTAGACGCGATAGAAAGTCGCGTCTGCGAGAGACTTTCGCAGGAAGAAAGTTCCTTAGGCAGAAAATGTCTATTGTAACAAATATATTACTATATACTTTTCGATAAAATATAGAATTAAAATTAATTAAGAGACTATAATAGTTGTAATCTATTTATTATATAAATATTAAATAGTTTATATATATTACTTTATTGCATTATTATAGAATATTTAAATAAAAAAATAATAAAATTTAAAATCTAATTTATATTTATTAAATTTGTTATTAAATAACTTTATTTTTTAACAATTTGAATTAATTTTTTTGAATTGATTTTTGATTTTAACTCTAGAAATCGATTCGATCTAACTTGATTTTCGATTTCAATTTTAGAAATCGATTTGTTAAAATTTTTAAATCGAATTAATTCGAATTGCTAAGATTCGAATCAATTAATTGATTCGAACTCGATTAATCGATTCGACGCAATCAGTCTACAATCTACAAAAGTATATATATTATAATAAAAAATATATTTTTCGATATCAACAATAGATAGTTCTATATTTGTCAAATCGTTGTATTCTAAATTAAAGAATTTAATTTTTTTCGAAATTTAATTCTTTAATTTACAATTCTACTAAGTAATTGTCGAAGAATTCTTAAGCGCAATATTGTAAACGCAAAAGATTACTACTATAAACTTAACTAATTTCTAATATTATAATTGCAAAAAGTCTTCGACTAATAATTGTTTAAATATAATTTCTAAATTTAAACAAAAAACTTCTTTGATATAATCGAAATTTACAAAGAATATAGATTGTTAAAAACTAATAAAGTTGCAATTAATTGCAAATATTATAACTTTCTTAAAGTAATATATAGTTTGTCGAAATATTAATTTATTTGTAAATTACTCGACAAACTATAATCGAGTATTTTTTATCAATTAACTAGAAGAAAATTCGATAGATTCTACAAATAAAGATTGATAAATATTTCTAATTATAGAAGCAATCTTGCTCTTTACTTAATCTAATACTAGATTTTTGTACTAATAATTACTATTAATAAATTCGATAATCTAATATACTAAAATTGCTATTTCTTAAGAGATATTTTTAGAAGTTAGATTGTTGATAATTTGATTACGAAAGACTTTTCTAAATAGTAAGATCTGCTCTAAAAACAAAAGTATTGTTATTAAAATAAAAAACAATTACAAAAACAATAACTATAAAAGACTTCTAATATTAATAAGATATTGTTAACAAAACTTGTAATATTTAGATAGAAAAGCAAATCTTGCAAAAGACTTTTGCAAATAATATTGTTTAATCGACAAAGAATAAATCTCGACAAGAAGATCAAAAAGTAGATTAAAAAAAACGAAGAAAAAAATAGAATTACTTGTACAAAAAAAAATCGATAATAAAAGCAGAAGCTTTCTAGTAATTATTAATAACTTAAAAGAGTATTAAAAAATAATTTAATAATATTGTTAAAACTATTAAAATACAAGAATATATAGATATAGAAAACTAAGTTGCATTAATGCTACAAACAATAACTATATATATTACTAGCGCATTTTTCTATAAGAAAGAGACGTCTACGGAAGACTTCCGCAGATAGAAATCTTCTGTTATGCTAGATAGCAATTCTTTATTATGCTAGAAATACTATAATATCTATATATATCTTTGATTAAGAGACATATTAACAATTCAAGTCTTGCAAAAGTCTTTTTCGTTAAAAATACTTGTAAGATTGTATTATAAATTAAAGTACTTCTTTAATACTTAGTTGCTAATTGTTCTGTTGACGTAAAGTAAATCTCTATAATGCAGAATATAGACGTAGATATCTTTGTAGTCGAGTAAAACTACATCGGCAATTCCGGGACCCCTGCTCAGAAAGTGCCTGTTACGAATTCTGCTAATTTGGCTATTAGCCGGCTCAGAATCCGTTTAGCAGCAAAAGTCTTGGCGCTTGCTTGGCAGAGATCCAATTTTGATGTTCGAGATGCGCACGAACTCTCGCAATGCTTCGCTTACGTCTTCATTTGTTACTCGTCCACATTATAGTAATTTGTATAGCAGAATCGAACGATTCGTAAGATTTCTGCGCGCGGGTCATGCGTCGACGGGATTGTCTCTCGTTGTGCGCATGGTAATTGTGGATTGCGCCTGTAAATTGCGTCCGTAAATTGCGCCTATAAATTGCGCCCGTAGATCGCGCTCGTGGATTGCGCTCGTGGGACTTGGCAACGTGCGAGATCGGATCTTAGCGAAGCGCGTGTCAATTACGCGTCTGCGAATCCTGCTAATCGCAGCCCAACCCTGCGCTTGGTTATGTGGAGCGGGCACATCGGCATATCAGCTAATTTGACTATTAGCCACTAATAGTACTATTAACAAGGGTTCCGGAATTGCCGATGTATAAAATGTAAAGTAGTAGTAATTCGATTCTTAAGTCTCAACTTTGTCGATTTCTTCTCTACTTCAATATATAAATAATAATAAGATATAGTTTACATATACTAAAGCTGCTGTACGTTGCAAAATAATTTAATTTTGTTAAAAGAAGCAATTTTATCTCAAGATAGTTCAAAACTGTATTAATATAGTCTTGAGACATCTTAAACGTTTGAGAGCATCTTGTGAATAACGTAATATCTCAAACGTAAGACTTATTAGTAGACGAAACGTCTCGAAGGTATCTTGCAATCCCTTTCTTTATAAGACGTATTAAGACGTGCTGGCTTTTCAAGATCTATCGCAACGATCCTGGGTCACTCTACAATCTACCTTACCCGCCCTTAAATGTACTAATAGTAGTGCTATGCTTATTCCGTGTTCTCCTTTTGGAGGGGGACAGATAATCCTGCTTTTAACGATCTAATGCAATTAGCTTCTTTGGAAGGTCCACAAGCATTGCTAATCGTCAGTATATCAAGTAGGCCAGGATCTCATTATAACTCAACGTTTGTGTTGGCCTTCATATCTTTGAACATGATGTCCAGGTAATCACCAACTAGGAGGGTCGCAAATTGATAACGCCAACAGGGACTAAGATACTGTAAGATGGCATTCTTACTCTCTTTTCTCAACCATCGGTCAATGAAGCGGCTTCGAGATCGATCGGGGGGAATGCTGTTAATGGGATGTCATTGAGTTTCTGATTGATATTCCCTTGATCTTCATCCACGGGGTTCTTTGACAAATTCTCAGACCCTTCCCTTTGATGGGTGCTTGATGGAGCTACGTTATGTAGTGCCCCACGCGCTTGATTCGGTGCAGCTGGAGCAAAGATTGGCCGGAAGAGTTTACCGTTGTTCACCGCATGTCATAGGTCAAGCAGAAAACTGTCAAATGGAGGTAGTGGATTATATGAGCTACCAATATGACTGGATACGGACAGTAAAATGATGAGGTCAATGCTTCTTTACTATTTCTGTAGATAGCACTACCCTTATCGCTGAAATGGTCTTTGACTGGACTCAGAGCGTACACTTGAGCTTTATGCCGTCCCGTTCTGTTTGTGAGCCTCGACGTGCTCCTTCAAGGGCGCAGAATCATAGTAGGCTCGGAACTTGGCGATCCTGCCCGTGTTGGAATGGACGATGAAACAGCATTCGTGGTTGAGCTTCTTGCCTGCGATTCAAATCAGCAGAAGCCATCAGTCATCCAACAAAGCAAGCGCGAGAGTACTACCTCGAAAGCCCATGCGGATTACAAGGAATGAATGGTCAGAACTAACCCGGCTTGCTCTTTCCTGTGGCTACGACTTCTTCGTTCACCCAAGGAGCATCACCGCTACCAATGACACGCACGATCTCAACTTCGTCGGACTTCGAGAAGTCCATCATGTCGGCGACTTGGGTGTAATGGTCGTCCTGAAGCGCATCTAGACCGTTTTTCTCGCCGGCAAGTTGGTGATCGACAATCACCTGGAGTTTGGAGTCGACGTGGTCGATAGAACCCTCTGGTCCGCCTTCGCCTTTCTGGAGGATCTTTTCGATCTGGTGGACTGAAGGGTATGAAGGCATCGTGGTGATGATGCTGGTACTGGTTCATTTATCTTCAACGTTGCTGCAGGTCAAGATAGCCCAGTGCCATCAGGAGGGAGGAAAAACAGAAGGTCGCAAATATATACCGGAAACAATCTGAATCTGGAAGATCTTGTGTTGTGGGAACGTCTGAGAAGCTTGAGTGGTTCCTCTCGTACCACAGATCATGTCAACCCCTCGGCTTGGTTCAGGCAGCTGGGTACAATAGCTGATGATCGTCTCAAGTGTACAGGGGCAGGTCATATGACATCGGGCGGGTCTCGATGCGGTGAGATAAGTGGATGGGGGTCGGTGCTTTTCTCCAGCTTGGACTTGACGGCATGTGCTGCGGGAAATCAGCATACTTCCAAAGTGGGGGTCGAACATTGAAGTGGTCTCCAGGTTCCTATGGACTCTTCCTTGAATCTGAACTGCTACACATGAGTTACGCAAAGCCAGCATAGTCTTCTAAGCGGAGGAAATCTTACTCACTAGCGCGATTGATGGTCTAGGCAGTGTCGAGGATGACACGACCCGCAGCAAAGCGTCCTTAACATTCCTACTTGTTTCGAGTTCCGTCCTTTCTTTACGCGTTCGATCAATCCCAAGAAAGAAAGAATCTGGGAAATGGCGAATTCGGCGTTCTACAAAGAGGGATGCCTCACATGACCCGCCGACGAAGCGAGAGGGGGCCATCAGCTTGTAGAGAGACATAGAAAGTGGTTGGGACGTCGTTTGGAAAACTGCTTCCATGATCTTGCCATCAAGTAGTCAGAACGATATTGATGATCTGTTGAAGTCGTCAACAGATCCGGCTTTGCCGTTTTGTATAGCACGATGTGCACGAAGCCTATCTGTTCGCTTGAATTTCGTCATTCAGTCGAGAAACCAAGAAAACCGTCATCACACTCTCTCGTGTAAACATCAATTACTGCTCATTATCTATTTTATCTCAACTAGTACATATATCGTGTTCACATCTCGAGTGCTTGCAAATACTCTTCGGGGTATCATATCGAAGTCTTCGCTCATGGCAACCTTATACGCAACAGAGGTAACATAGGGATTCGTGGAGAAGTCATTGCACCGGCCCACTTCCTCGGCCAGAACCACCAGCACCAGGGGGGTTTGAGTGCTGTTGCTCAAGATAGGGCGCTTGTTGAACAGACATTATGTCTGAATTAGATGCATGTTGTGGTGCAGCCAGGGTCGACGCCGGACTCTCCATTCGAGATGAAAAGCCAGAGGTATCTCGTAGCGGAGTAACGCTTCTCCGTGTGGATTGAGTACCTTCGCTGGTGGGTAGATCTGTGAGGTGCCTGACAGGTTCAATTGAAGTGCCTGACTGGTTCGGTTCGCTAGAAGTAGGAGCATCATCGACGATGCTATCAAGATAAGCTCTTCCTCGTGGCTGCCATGGTATAATCGTCACAGGCAATGGGATCTCCTCACGTTTGGTACTCCTCTTTCCCCACAATGCTCCGTGATGACTGGTCGGCGCAGTGTCTCTCGAGAGAGGCCCGTTCTGTCCCGTCACGGGCGGATATTGACCCTTAGTCGCCATCGCCAGAGATACTTCCGGAGGCGGTGATGCACGCTGCCTCTTGAAAGGGTTCGACAGCCTGAGCCACGAATATGTGGCGCCTTGCGATCTGCTTCGTGAGGCTTGGAAACTTTTAGAACACGTCTCTGTCTCTGTGCGTTCTTCGGTTGATACTGTTCGTTCTTCATTTGATAGATCATTGGCGGATGTAGCATGGACAGAGTCCACATCATGGCGTTCCGCGCCTTCAGAAGCCTCCATGATTTGTGGGCGACGGGGCGCCGGATAAATCGTGTTCGCGGCGCTAGTCGTATCTGTTCTGCTTACAAGGAACCCTGTTGCTGGCGGTGGAATTACACCTTGGCCATTGATTCCAATGGCGGTTCTGCTAGTATCCACTCCAGGAGCCCGCAAGCGAAAAGTACGCAGCCGCTGCCCTTGAACGCGGTTTTGACCTTGCAACCAAGTTTTCCCAAACCGCTTTGTAATAGTCACTATCCCTTCCCATACGGAGATTACTCCACGTGGTAGGCCCGTAACGGCACCGCCATTTCGATTCTCGTCTCCGCTCGTTGGATCCTCGTGCGAGCTGGTGGAACTTCCACCACCACATCGGCTTCTGGCTCGCCTATTGGTTTCTGACGACGGCGTATCCCGAAGCATCTCGTCACCGTCGAATATTTCTCGGCCAAGGATGCCATCTTTGTTCTCATCTCTTTCAAGAGCTTCTATACGCTCAACCCACTCCCAGACAACCACACTGGCTGCGGCAGCGCCTACCCAGCGTACATAGTTACCCCATACTGACAACCTTGGACTCGCGATATCTATTACGAAGAACACGACCGGAACTAAGATAGCAGCAAGGGACAATAATGCCATGAGACAGATGTTGCGCATCTTAGGATGATAGAATGCAAAGCGACGTTTGGAGATCGAATAGTAGAGCACCCATGCCATGTACAGTATACTAAGGGCAATGGCGAAAAGATAATTCAGCGCCGGGACTGTATCCACAAAGGTCCGAGGCCGTACTCTCGCATTGCCGTAGACGAAGCTATTTAGGATACTGAAAATGAAGTCGAGCAGTATAAGAGCGAAAGCAGTCCATTTGATGATGACCTTCTCTCTATGCCTTGGGAAGAGTCGAATAAGTGTCTGAGCCTGCGCCAACCACAAGCATGTGTCGGAGATTAGCCTTACCACACGAAACTGTAGATCGTCGGCAATTTCATCTGTTAAAGCCATCACGTCTTGAAAGCCTGCATCGTACTGTTGTTCGGCGACTTTTAACGTATCCGCTGTGGCTAATGACAAGGACACCGCGACCGTCAACGCTGCAATTTTTTGGAGCCATGGCCGACTCCCAATTCCTATTACTGATGTACTTCCGGATGCGCCACTGATCATGCCTCTTCTTCCCAAGAACCCATTGCCACCCCCAGCGCCTCCAACAAAAAAAGTTCGAGGCGTGATAAAAAGTATAATGAGCAGCATATAGCTGATGATTGTTGCCGTGGCGATCGCATAGACTTGGGGCAAGGTTGAAGCATAGAACGGGTCCTTGTCGTCGATTATAGAGACGTTGAAACCGGACGAGCTAACGTTGAGGTTTGGATAATCGGTACATGCTGGCTCGTAGACAGCATCTTGGGTCAGGGTAATGAATGTTGCATCGCCAAGATCGAGGAAGCCTCCGGACGGAAGGCTAATCGCGCGACATTCTACAGGGATTTTCGACGTCGGAGTTGGTTTCGCCCAAAGTTGACGACGATTCAGGGCAGGAGTAGCTTCCATGTTGAATTTCTCCTGATTGAAGCTGAAGGTAGCCGGAGGTTCGAGGCCAATTAAGTTTCATACTGTCTCGCAACCAATCCATCATATTCGAGATGGACTGATCCAGTACTGGAGGCGCCAGCACTTCCGGGTGAGAATGCTTCAGTAAGGTTATGTATAGGCAATTCTACCGATCTCTCCTTATCTCACGATAGGACCTCATCTTGTTGATACTATGGCAGATTGTCTTCGAGAGAGAAGGGAAAGAATGAGGCGGAAGTCAACCCGGCCTTGCCGCGCTCGTCGGCTCAGCGCTTGCTTCAGCCAATCATTGAACGAATCAAATCAGTCGTGCTTCGTTACTCCGGACCGCGAATATTGACTTTGCGCATGGGCCCCAAGACACCACAAATTTCTTGAGAGCTAGCTGACATGCATATATGCAACATCCGAAGAGTCCTGTTGAATATGATGACGGGCCCTACCAACATTCGAGTTGTCTAGAATTTGGGAAATTGCGTTAATACCTGGTAGGGAGTCGGCCCCGTAAGCAGTTTTATGATAAATGATTACGTCCTCATTTGCTGCGTTGTTGTATGTTGAGATTAGTGATTGAGCGAAGCAGTGGCAGGTCGCCCAGGCTATATACAACTTGGCGATCTCTCTGGCCTGTCTAAACTATCTGCGAACACCCGGGTATGGATCGCCATGGGCGGCCTGCCACTACTGAGCACCTGCTGCACGTCATACAAACCACGCCTGTAATAGACCATCACGCCCATAACATTCTCCTACCATCTGAACAGGAGATCCATCCACTACTGTCCATAACGACTGAGGCCACGGGAGAAGCACTCCAGCATACTTCTTCCACACTCGCACACATACGAGCAGTTCAGCAGCTTGCCAAAATACTACAGTGTGAGCCCGTATGGGAAACAGTGGAAGTCAAATTGCAGGGAAAGAGAGCTCTAGATGACGACTCGTGGGCAAAACTTTGCTTCAGTGGCATTGAAACAGTACTCATAGATGACGGTTTGGACACGAACACTGTCCATCCGTACACCTGGCACGATCGGTTGACCCCTTCACCGTGTAAGCGAATTGTCAGGATCGAGAAGATCGCAGAAGATGCTCTACTCCAGGCGATCAAGTACCGCGAATCAGTAAGGGGCCAGAGCAAAGCCCAGTTCAATCTCACGAATTTCGTCCTAGAGAAGTTCGTTTCGGAGATTAACAGGGCCATATTAGATTCAGAGGTTGTCGGCTTCAAATCAGTGATCTGCTATCGAACTGGTTTAGCAATCCCGCAGTATGACGAGGGAATGTTTCATCAAGGCATCCAAGCCATATCAGATGCCAAAGATCTTGTAAGAAATGCAAGTCGTCTGGAAGATGCTGTCTTGAGTCCCGGCTTCGTCCACCTCACCGCGCAGTTGATCACGCGCGGTAATTTCAGGAAGCCATTCCAATTTCATACTGGACTAGGCGACAACGACATACGCCTTAGATTCTCTTCTCCTTCACATATGCAACCGTTCATTGAGCAATACCCTAGTGTGCCTATAGTATTACTTCATGCAAGCTACCCCTTCACCAAGGAGGCTGGATACCTTGCGAGTACATACCGGAACGTATACTTAGATATTGGCGAAGTTTTCCCTATGGTGAGTCACGAAGGGCAAGAAAACGTCATCAGAGAGGCGCTGGAGCTCTGTCCATCCGAGAAGCTGTTGTGGAGTACTGATGGCCACTGGTTCCCCGAGACGTATCTACTGGCAATGTTGCAGATCAGGGAGGCACTTAGCAAGGTATGTCATTATTCGATGTCGCAAGGAGCATGAACAATTCCTACGCTTCTTAGCACGCCTCGCACAGAAGGAGTTTGACGATTTATGTCTGTGAACTCTCGGCAGATGCTGATACATTCTTTCTCCCAGGTCTTGTGTGAGTATGTGTACAACGACGTCCTCACGTCACCAGCAGCGATTAAGATTGTTCAGGACCTTCTATTCGGCACCGCCAACCGACTGTATGACCTGAAACTCACACTGAATCTATCTAAGTCGACGGTGCCCTCAGGCGATCACTATGATTCGAATAATTTTGACCGCTCGCTAGTGGTCGATATGGGTACATTGAGACATTTTCTGAGCCAAAATCCTACAATCAAGTTCCTTCGTCTTCAGTGGGTAGACTACACCGCAACCGTCCGGGTCAGGATTCTGCCCGTAATGTATGCACTTGATCTTTTTCATCAAGGCAAAGGCGTCAGTGTCACCAAGGCCGTGTTAGGATTGTTGCAGACGGATGCCTTGAGCGCTGGCGTTAGTGCAACAGGGCAGTACCAGCTGTATCCCAAATTCGGCAGCCTTTGTATTGGAGCTCGGCCAGGCTACGCCATGATGCAATGTGAGTTTCGTGAAGACGATGGGCAATCAGTAGCAGCTTGTCCAAGGACCTCTTTGAGAAAGGTTGTTGACCAAGCTCGTGACCATGGAATGACTTTTCTTGTCGGGTTCGAAATCGAGGTGTTTTTCATGGTTCCTGGGCTCAGAAACAATACGGTGCAGTACAGATTGAAGCCAACAACGCAAGGGCAGTCGTGGTCGTCTGCCAGAGCGTTACATGACAACAAGATTATGGATTTGGTCGAATCCATCGTGACACAATTGGAAGCAAGTGGCATCACGATCCAGCAATTTCATGCCGAAAGCGGGCCCGGTCAATACGAATTCGTTATGAACCCACTGGAGCCATTGGCAGCTGTCGATTCTTTGATATGCGCAAGAGAGATCATTATATCGGTAGCCTACAAGCACGGCATGCGTGCGACATTCGTACCGAAACCATACCCCAACGGTGTCGGAAGCGGCTCGCATGTACATGTGTCAATGACGCCTCCTGGATCACATCGGCATTTCCTAGCCGGCTTGTTGAAGCATCTGGCAGCGATCGTGGCGATCACACACCCGAATATAGCCAGCTATGAAAGAGTCACGGACAGCACGTGGTCAGGCGGTAAGACTAAACATTCATCCATTTGCGTTCCCGCTTCGTCTGACATAGCTGTACCAGGTACCTGGATCGCATGGGGCACTCAAAACCGCGAAACGCCCATTCGGTATATTTCAGATTCACGCTACGAGATCAAATGCGTCGATGGATTTGCGAACCCTTACCTTGCGCTGAGTGCTATCATTGGCGCAGGTGTACAGGGGGTCCTAGATTCGGAGCCTTTGCTTCACAACGATTGCCTTGATGATCCTGCGAAGTTGAGTTCGGATGAGAGGCAAGCATTGGGCATAAAACGTCAAATGCCAAAGAGTATTGACGAAGCTTTCGACTGCTTCGAGGGTTCTGGACTGAGGCATATATTGGGCGATGCTGTGTATGAGAATTATCTGGCTGTCAAGGAAGCCGAAGCTGAGTTGCTGCGGCCGATGCAAGCAGAAGAAAGAAGACAGTGGTTGATTGAGAGGTACTAGGGACTGGGAAGTCCCAGTCCCGTTTCTTCATCTCAACCGCGGCTCTCTTCACGTGTGGGAAGTCGATCTCTCGTTATGCGAACAACTCTTTGCTGGGCAACCGATTACCCTAGCTATAGTTGATACTTGACAGCACTTTGGTGGTTGGTTGCCACGGCGTCTTCATTCCATCGTAGCCAGCCCATAGCAGCACTCAGCAACGAAGTCTATACTCAGGCTAAGGTCGACTCATATATTTTCGGATGTCCTTGTGGTGTCATTGAGAGTGGCTCATAGCGTTTTACCAACACAAGGGCCACTCGTTCCGTATACCGACCAACAGTCTTATACAAATCTCAAAGATATAGAGGAATCAAACCTCACACCCAGCGCTTTCACAACCTTGCGATTCGATGTTTGGGAGACCGTTATTCCTCTGCTTCATCTAACCCACTATCCGAACCCATGACTGGCCCCTTCGCAATCGCCATTCCAATTGATGGGATATGAAGGAAGAAAGGTTCGTTCCACCAACATCCCCAGCACATCCAGATCCAGGCTTCTGAGCCATCAAACCCTGCCAAGAGCGAGTGGTGTGTGCCTGTAGAAGGGGGCGACAGCGTAGGTATCCATAGTGCCTGCCCATGCACTTCCAACATAGCACCACAGCCCCCCCCCCATTCCCCCCACCCACCCTTACCAATGCCCCTCCCCAATCCCCACCTCATCCACATCCCCCACCCCCTCCCCAAACCACCTCTCCCCCTCCCCCAGCACAACATCATTCCCACTCATCATCCGCTTCTCCATCTTGCCCTCTGCGTCAAACGTCCAGTGCTCAATACCGTAACACCGCTTCCAGACCTCCTTTCCTTTAGCCGCCTCCTCCGCATCGCGGTATTCGTACCAGAACTGCACGGCGATTTTGTTGGCGGTGAAGGCGAAGAGCTCTTTGCTGGGGTGGGTTGTTGGTTTAGTATCAGTGGAAGGGGAAGAGGGGGGAACAGGGGAGGAGGGAGAGGGTTTGGTGGTATGACTTGGGGGGGGGGGGGTGTCACCGGAGGCGGTAGTCGAGC
>JAABUS010002444.1_pt1 | contig 35201 bp, 20 predicted proteins | sample 5560161 | NCBI WGS metagenome assembly JAABUS01 (sample SAMN10711885, study PRJNA513376) | rock metagenome | isolation source: Antarctica rocks | place: Antarctica: Victoria Land, Trio Nunatak nord | collected 2016-01-04 | reverse complement strand
GCGAGATAAAGTCCACCGTCAGGTGCGCTCACCATGCAGACTGGCCTAAACAATGAGTCAGTCGATGTGAGAAATGGCTGGGGAGATTCTATTAGTCCATCCTTAGCTGTACCCGTCACTTCTTTACCATCCTCCTGACGAAGAAACTGTTGAACTTTTCGGTTGGTCGGATAAGCACCGTGACTACCCCAGTTAGCCATAAAAATAGCTCCCCAAAAGTCATCCGGAAACATAGAATTGTAATAATGAATAGCAACGGTATTGGCACCCGGTCCCATTTCATATACAGGAGGAGCCAGTGTCGTTTTTCCAGCAAGCCAAGCATATGAGACGTTGCGCGAATGATAGCCGTAATCCATACCTGGTATGACATTCACATATATGTTCGGACTTCCCTCGCCATTCGAAACAGCCCAAAGGTGGCCCCACGGATCAATATCGAATGCAAAAGGCGCACGGAAACCCTGCACTGCTACTTCGAGCCCAGAACCGTCGAGATTGCAGCGCACAAATCCACCACTCTGGCCGCGTAACCGAACCGTTCGACCATCTGAACCCGTGAGAGTGACAGGCTTACTATCTGGATGATCAGCGATAGCGAGCCAAATCTTAGCGTCTGGACCGATAACCACACGATACATGCCGAAAGGGTTCCATGGCACAGCAGCATCCTTCACGAGGATCTTACGGTTGGTAAGCTTCCCATCTGCTCCGATATCCATTACAAAGAGCTCGTTTAGACATGTTGCATACAACTTATCTTCGTAAACATAAATACCCATAACAGGATTAGCGAAACCTTCCGCTACTACAGTAATAAGCGTTGGGTAACCTTCGGAGTTGAGCTCAACACGTTTAATGGGATTAATCACATTCTTGGAGGGCGCCCCCTCTATTCCATAACGGTAAGTAGATGATTCTGAAACGTAAATCGCACCATGCTCATCGACAGACATAGTCATTGGATTGATAATATCCGGTTCGGCTGCGATCAATTGTATAGTGAAATTATCACGTAACTTGAACTGGTGCTCAATCGACATGCTCTTGGCATCAGTAGTGTTCTCTAATTCTGTCTTTGGTGTCCTTATACTAAACCAAAGCAGAATAATTACTGTCACAATGCCCAGCAGCCAAAGATAAACACGAGGAAAGCGCTTCATGGATGCTTTCATTTACTTAAGCTTTTATGTATTGGTGTTGAGATAACCGATCTCAGCCAGGCGGTACTGTCACTGATGTTACGCGACGTACCAAGAGTCTCAATGGAGAACACGCCGTCCCATTTCGTCTCTTTCAAATAATTTATACAGGCCTCAATATTGCTGGCATTAGCACCTTGGCCAATTGAAACTTCAGAAGAGGCGATTCCGGTTTCTTCACCTCGGTTAGCTTCGGCCATTTCCTTTGGCACGTCTTTGCAATGGACGTGACGTAGCCAGGGACGAATTGCCTTTAGGTAAGTCAATGGATCATGGCCAGCGATGAAAGTGTTGCCTGTGTCGAAGTTCACGCCGAGCCACGGCGAGTCGAATTCCTCCAGGAGGTTCACCATTAACTCTAGATTGTTTGTGAACGGCCCGTGCGGTTCTATATTCACACCCACCTGAAAACTCTCGGCCCGCTCGAGCACTAGGCGAAGGTTGAGTCGCCATTGGGTGATGGTCTCTTGATCACTCCAGCCGACAGGCTTGGTCGCACCATCGGTGCTGTCCACGTAGGGACAATCAATCAGATGTGCCATGCGAATTGCTCGCCAAACGTAGGGTACGCCATAAACAGCACCCTTCTGACCCGTCAAGGGGTAGCCTGCATCAATCTGTGAGACACGAATGCCCCGCTTTTCGAGGCTGCGTTTGAGCCACATCTCGTCCACGTCCATTGGGAGTGATGGATCATAACCAAGCCCTTGGATAAAATTTTGGCCATCTATAAGGCCGAATTCAATATAATTGAGCTTGTTCTCGACAGCCGATTCCAAAGCTTGGTCAAACGAACCGCTTAACACCCGCCAATTATCTGTATGCATGCCAAGGAGAACGCCATCCCCGGCGGTGACCGAAGTTTTCGGAAAATTACTATTAGGCGTTTCAATCGCAGCGGGGGAGAATATGTTCAGGGAATTTTCAAATTCTTTTTTCATGATGTTTTTGATTTAATTGATAATATGGTTACGATATATATATTTTGACTTATTCGAAAATTTTTTTCAAAAAAAACAAATAGGTAATAATTAATGATTGTCTATTCTCTAACTAAAAATGTAATCTTTGATCTTGTGATCACACCTTTAATTCATAAGCATTTAAAAAAATGGAAGATTTAAGAATAATTCATGTCATATTCTTATTAACTCGGATTTTTAGTAGCCTGGATTTTGTTCAAAACCATTTAACCTGACTTCCGATGCCGGAATAGGGAAAACTAACATATAATCTTGTACATTAAAAGATTCAGCACCTACTCTCGCTAAGCGTGCTCTTTCTTCTACACCGTGCTCTCTCATAACTTCTAAAGCACGGCCTGTTCGTAGGAGGTCAAACCAACGTTGATTTTCAAAAGCTAATTCTACCCTTTCTTCATGATACACCGCTTCCCTGAATGCATCCTTGCTTAAACCAGACAATATTTCCAATCCCGCTCTAACACGAACAGGATTTATATAACTATAAGCCTCTCCCGTTCTTCCTTCTTCATTTAAAGCCTCCGCAAACATCAGGAGAACGTCCGCGTATCGGTATATTGGCCAATTCTCGTTTGTCCAGCCATTATTTTCAAAAGGCGGATGATAGTACTTTTTAATATATGGTATTGAATCACCGCTAAAAGACTCAAATTCAGTACTGTTATTAGGGTTAACATAAAAGCCTATGGATGCCTCTTTTCTTTTATCCCCTGTTTCATATGCATTGATTATACTAGGTGTTGGAATGTTTAATCCGCCCAATTGGCCTTGAAAACCTGTTAAATCAAAAGCTCCGCTAAAAGGACCAAAATTGAAGAAAAAATTGCTGTTCTCTCCTTGTACACTAGCATTAAATTGTACCTCAAATATCGATTCTGAATTATTCTTATTATTTGGATTATAGATATTGGCATAATCAGAGACCAATTGGTAGCTTAATTGAATTACCTGTTCTAAAGCAGTTATGGCATTAGGATAGTCCTTTTGAGTTAAATAAACATCTCCTAATAGTGTTAGAGCCGCGCCTTGTGTGGCTCGTCCGACATCAGAACCGCTGTAGTTCACTGGAAGGTTAGCAGCAGCATCTTTTGTATCTTTAATAATTTGCTCATACAACTGCTCCACACTAGCTTTTTTATCAGTGAAAGCCTCTGTAGGACCTTTCACTTCATCAACTCTCAACGGAACCTCGCCAAATAGCCTTACCAAGTTAAAATAGAAAAGTGCCCGGAGAAATTTTGCTTCACCAATAAATTGATTTTTTTTAGTAATATCAGAAAAAGCTGCTCCCTCTATGCGGTTTAGGATCACGTTTGTTTGCTGAATACCGTTAAAAATTACAGTCCAGACATTTTCTGTATAGCGATCTGTAGAAGTATTTAAAAATTCATCCGTTTGCTCCCTAGTTATACAGCACCGATTGTTTGGATTGTACTGGTAGGTAGTATTATCAGCTCTCACCTCTGCAAAAATCCAAAAATTACCACTCGTGTTCAAAGTCTGTAATATCGAATAGGCACCGTTTACTGCCGTTTTCACTTGTTGTTCTGTTTCATAGTAATTTGATCCACTTGTGAAAGTTACCGGCTTAACATCCAATAGCTTGTTACAGGCTGCCAAACCCATAAATATGAATGAGGCAATATATATTTTTGTTTTCATCTTATTCTTTTTAATAAATTAAATTAAAATGTCACATTCATTCCAACTGAATAAATCACCGGAACCGGATAAGGGTTTGAGTCGTACCCTGGAGCAAGTGCTGTTCCGCCTTCAACGTAGCTCGTTACTTCAGGGTTACCGGAGTATTTGGTAAATAATAAACCATTCTGAATACTTAAATAAAACCTTGCATTTTTTATGGTACCTTTGGCAATTCCGGTGGGGAGGCTGTATCCAAGTGTAATATTCTTGATCCAGAAATAAGTATTATCCTCCACAAAAAGAGAATTTATATCTCTATACAACCTCCTGCCATAACCTGTGCCATTTGTAGTTGGTACCCTTCCATTCCCAGGTTGTGTTGGAGATCTCCATCGGTCAATTAAATCGCGGCTAACGTTGAATAAACCATCAAGAAGATGAGTGGTGAACTGATTTGTACTAATTCTGTTTCCACCTACTTGACTTGTAGCACTAATTCTCAAATCAAATTTTTTGTAGGTCAAATTGTTTGTTAATCCCCATATAAAATTTGGATAAGGGTTGCCTATGATAGCAAAATCTTCTATATCATTAATAACTCCATTTCCATTAATATCTTTAACACGCATGTTACCAGGAACAGCCCCGGGAAAAGCAGGTCCCTTATCAATTTCAGCCTGGTTTTGATATATTCCGTTAAAAATAAATCCATAAAACATGCCCAAGGGCTGCCCAACCATGGTAATATTGGTGGGATTACCTTCATAACTGCTACCTGCTAAAATGGGCGCATTGGTTGGACCTAATGCTAATACCTTATTTCTGTTAAAAGAGATATTAAAATCAGTATTCCAACTAAAATTTTTCTTAACTATATTACTGGAAGATATGCTCAATTCAATACCCATGTTTTGAATATTGCCATGATTTTCAATTGCATTGGAAAACCCGGAAGATCGGGGAAGTTCCGCGTTTAACAGTAAGTCTTCTGTATTCCTTTTATAGAGGTCTGCCGTAAGAAATATCCTATTGTTCCATAAGCCTATATCCATTCCCAGGTTAATCTCACGCATTTTTTCCCATCCTAATACGGAGTTTCCCAGAGAAGTCATTATTCTGCCTCCTACAAGGCTTCCACCTAAGATGTAGTTGCTTGAACTAATTTGGCTCATATAAGTATAGTTTCCAATTTGAAAGTTACCAGATCTACCATAAGAAGCCCTCAATTTTAAATCGCTTAACCAGCCTGAATTTTGCATGAAAAACTCTTTAGATACATGCCAGCCCAATGCTATGGAAGGGAAATCACCCCAACGATTATCTTCACCAAACCTGGAAGATCCATCTCTTCGCATGGTAGCTGTAAGGAGATATTTATCCTTATAACCATAATTAAGTCTGGCAAGATAGGATATAAGCCCCCATTCTTCTATGGATGTACCTCCTGTAATCCTTGCTGCAGCATTGAAGGTTCTGACGTCATCATCAGGGAAATTATTACCATTAAAGCCAGCACTCCTATCGGTTTGATGTTGAATGCTATAGCCTAACAGGCCTGTTACTGAATGACTGTTTCCAAATGTATTCTGATAGGTTAAGGTATTTTCATTTAGCAAGTTGAGATAAGATGATGTGCTATGAAGAGCATTCGGAATTGTAGGAGGATACTGAAATAGATATCCTACCGTAGAAGGGTGAAAAAAATTCCTTAGCCCATCCTGCCAGTCTACATTGAAAGTTGATCTTATCTTTAAATTCTTTATTATATTATAGTCACCAAAAGCATTTACTAATATGCGTGTACTTTGAGAATTGTCATCTACTTCCTTCAAAGCCATGAGAGGATTAGGATATGGGAAAATTCCAGGGGCTTCTGAGATCATTGCATTGTAACTCCCGTCTTCTTTATAAACCGGGGGGATTGGACTGGCAACCAGAGCTTCACCAAAACCCTGCTCACCTCTCCCAGCGCCGCCAGTAATGCGTTTTCCTCTCTTCGTAAAAGTAGGTGCAAGACTAATGCCCACTTTTAACTTTTGGCTTAAATTAGCATCAACATTTGCTCTTAACGAATATCTTTCATAACCTGTCGAAATTACTACGCCATCCTGTTTGAAATAGCCCGCAGATATATAAGTTCTTACATTTTCATTACCCCCACTTAGACTTAAATTAATATCAGATATGGGAGCTACCTGAGTAATCTCATCAAACCAGTTGGTACCTTTCCCTAACTGCTCAGGATTTCGGTAAATTTCAGGGATATCTGCATCTGTTGGTTCCCGGCCTTGCCCGGCACGGATATTATCAGAAATAGATTCTTTTTTGAACTGGGCAAACTCCTGTGCATTCATCAGGTTAGGTTTTCCGCGCTGAGGGATAACCTGAACTCCTGTATTAGCAGCTATCTGCACTTTAGATTTTCCACTTGTTCCTTTTTTTGTAGTAATAATTATTACGCCGTTAGCACCTCTTGAACCATAAATAGCTGTGGCTGAAGCATCTTTAAGCACACTAATTGATTCAATATCCTGTGGAGCAATATCATTAATAGGATTAGAGATTTGACTAGATGTTGAGGAAAGGGCAAAACCATCCACTACATACAAAGGTTGGCTAAATGCCCCAATAGCGCCAACACCCCTTAATTGTACCTGAGGTCCTCCGCCTGGTACACCATTAGACGTATTTATCTGTAAACCAGCAATTTGTCCTGACAGGGCTTGATCTACGCCAGCAACTGGCATTCCCTTTACGTTCTTCATGGATACGATTCCCACAGACCCGGTAACATCCTTTTTCTGCTGAGCACCATACCCAATAACCACCACATCCTGCAAATTGGCTGCATCCGTCTTTAGGGCAACGTTAATTACATTTTTACCGCTTACCTCTACCTCCACATCAGTATAACCAACATACGAAAACACTAAGGTAACCTTACCACTAACTCTTAAGGTGTATCTGCCATTTTCATCTGTTGTTGTACCAACTGTTTTGCCTTTAACATTTGCTGAAACACCGGCAAGCGGAGTATTTTGCACTGCATCTGTAACAGTACCTGTGACTTGTATCAGATTTTGGGCTTGCAGATGGGAACCAAAAATGAGCAAGAAAACTGAACAAAGAAACTTTTTAGGGGTACTTAAATTTTTCATAAAGCAATCGTTTTTGTTTGATAAATTTAGACACTCCATTCTGTTTAGCTGTCCTGAACTATCCTGCTATATCTGCCTACCCTTTTAATAACTTATAAAGATTTAAATACTATAGTTACTCCGAATTTTTGCTTTCGAAAACAAGTCTTTCAGGGGCAAAAAAGTGACAGTTATTGTCAGTTTTTTTGGCCTTAGTGCCTAAACACACCAACTAATGAGATATCAAATCATTCAGTTGGTGTGTTAAACGAAATTCAATGGCTTAATGTAAATCCCGGGATATTTTAGAAAAATTAAAAGTTTGGGTTTAGAGCTGCTTCATCCGCAGGAAGGCCATACACCAAATCTAAATTGGTAAAGGCATTGTTAGGCGGAACAGAAACAGGATCTCTGGTATAATAATAATCCAATGGATTTGCTTTAATCCTGTTTCCATAAGCCGTAATTACCTCTACAGCCCTGCCTGTTCTGACTAAATCGAACCAACGCTTGTTTTCAAATGCCAATTCGACTCTTCTTTCCTGGTAAATTGCTTCCCTCATATCAGAAGCGACAGAAGCGGCTAAACCGGCACGAGCCCTAACCTGGTTTAGATACATGACAGCATCGGCAGTTTTGCCTTGTTCGTTTAATGCTTCAGCCAGGAACAATAAAACTTCGGAATATCTATAGATTGGAAAGTTGTTGCCGGTAACGCCATGGGTAGCATGTGGCCTGGCGAACTTTTTAACATAAGGGTACACTTTATTATCCCGTAAACTTTGGCTTAGTGTGACGTAAGCAATAGAGGCATCTTTTCTTTTATCACCAGTTTCATAAGCAGCAATAATATCAGGGGTTGGAGCATTATTTCCTTCTCCGGAAAGACCCTGAGGATTAGCTGTGCCCGTAATGGGTTGTATTTCTGCTGCCGTCATTGGGCGGGGTAAAAAGTTGTAGATCAAACTTCCGCCATATCCCGCAGCGCCTTCCTGGAACTGAACTTCGAAAACAGACTCGGCATTATTCTTATTACTGTTGGTACTAGAAAAAGCATCGTTATAATCCGGCATTAATGAATACTCATTGCTGGCAACAATATCTTTTAAAAGCGTTTCCGCATCTGCCCATTTTTTTTGTACAATGTAAACATTAGCTAACAAAGTCTTTGCCGCACCCGATGTGGCTCTGCCAGGTTCTTGTTTGGATTTAGGCAACAACAGTGTAATTGCATCACCGGCATCTTTTATAATCTGCGTATATAATTCTTCTTCCGATGCCAATGGCAAAGCTGCTTCAGAGCGATTAGTGACTGGTGTTAAGTGCAAGGGCGCTTTTCCGAAATACCGGACTAGTTCAAAGTAGGCATAAACTCTAAGGAACAAGGCTTGTCCTTTTAAATTATTTTTTAAGGAGTCGCTGCCGAATTCTATTTTATCAATAGCTGATAAAATTTGATTGGTACGGGCTATGATCTGATAATCGTAACGGTATTGATTCGTTACATACACATTTGTCGTAATTCCATTAGCGGTAGGAACGCTAAAATCAGCTATATTTTCCTGCTGTTCTGTGGCTCCAAAAAGGACATTTCGGAAGTAATACAAATTGTCCGAGTGCATTTCTGCCAATTGCACTGCACTGTTAACAATAGGACGCAGGGGAACATAAGCTCCATTTACTGCCTGCTGAAAATCAGACTCTTTTGAAAAAAAGGTAGCGGAACTTAATGCCGTCTCAGGAACTATCTCTAAAAATTTATGGCACGCTGTCAAGCTAAGGCCTAACAAACAGGTTATTATAATTCTTGCTTTCATTATTTATAAAATAAAAATGTTAGAAAATGATTTGGTTGAATTTTTTAGTTTAAAAATTCAGGTTAACACCAAGTGTGTAAGTACGGGGAACAGGATAATTGGAAAGGTCTATGCCCTGGCTCAAATTGCCACCATCTCCATTTCCATCTCCCTGAGCGCTTGTTTCAGGATTTGGTCCGCCCCAATATTTTGTAAAAACATACACCTGTTGTACTGATGCGTAAAGTCGGGCAGACGAAAACAACTTGTTTTTAACGCCTATATTATAGCCCAGTGTTACGTTTTTTATGGTAAAAAATGAAGCATCTGCAATGAAACGGCTGTTCATCCAGTCCCGCTCAATACCGGTTACATTACCGCCGCCAACGGTAGTACCATAAAATCCTTTGCCCGGATTTGCTTCAGATCTGAAGCGGTACTTTACTTCTTCCACTAAATTAAAAACTCCATCAAGGTTAGCGGTACTATAGAGATGACGAACCAGGAGTTTATTGCCATAAGAGCCGGAACCCACCACTGTAAAATCAAAATTGCTAAATTGCAATGTATTGACAATACCATAAGTAAATTTAGGGAAAGGACTGCCGATTATCGTACGGTCGTCAGCATTTCCGCCGTAGGTAATTACTCCGTCACCATTTGCATCCTTTATTTTTATACTGCCTACGGTTGAGCGTCCAGGTATTTTAGGAGATTTATCAAGATCCGCCTGGTTAAGGTAAACACCCTGAGCTATCAGCCCATAGAACTGTCCGAAGGGCTGACCTACCTTGGTAATATGAAAACTACCGTAAACCCTATCTATTCCCTCTGCGAGCGCTATTACCCGGTTGCGGTTAAAAGAGATATTGGCATTAGTTGTCCACCTTAGTTTTCCTGTAGTATTTCTCGTAGTCACGGCAAATTCATGGCCCCAGAATTTAATTTCACCAATGTTGTCATTGAAATTGGTAAAACCCGATTCCTGTGGAATTTGTACGCTGTAAAGTAAATTGGTGGTATTTTTTACATAGAAGTCATACGTGAATTGCACCCGGTCTTTGAACAAACCCATGTCAAGGCCTGCATCAAATTGCTTTGTAGTTTCCCATCCTAAATTAGGATTAGCCAAAGTTGTTACTACTGCACCCGTGGCCACGTTATTACCAAAAACGGCATTTACAGTATTATTGACCAGAGCATATTGAGTATAGTTACCAATATTGTTATTGCCAATCACACCATAACTGGTTCTTACTTTTGCAAAAGATATATTTTTAAATCTCTGGAAAAAATCCTCATCAGAAATTATCCATCCTGCTGAAGCAGAAGGGAAAGTGCCCCACCGGTTTGCCAATCCGAAACGGGAAGAACCGTCACTGCGTACTGCTGCGGTAAACAAGTACTTACCCTTGTAATTATAGGTTAGCCTTGAAAGAGCAGAGGTAAGGCTCCATTCATTTACTCCATTGATAGTACCTCCCCGGTTTATGTTGAGCGCTCCCTGGATAGTAGGAAGCCTGTCATCGGTGTAAGTGTCAGCCTGTATTCTGGTAAATTCCTGATGAAATTTTTGATTGGTAAAACCTGCAAGAAGTTCAAAATTGTGTTCCCCGATACTCCTGGAATAAGTAGCCAGGTTCTCGTTCAGCCAGGTTACGTTTTCAGTACTTTGTCTGATTGACTGGGCTGTGGTTGGTATAGGAACGTTTATAAAATTGGTGGCAGTTGAAGGATTGAAAAAGAAAAATTTAGAATTCAAATATTCAACATTAAAAGTAGATTTAAGGATCAATCCTTTAATTGGCTGGTATTGAAGATAAGCATTTGATATTAGGTTGGTCGTTTTCGTTTCATTAATCAGTTCATTTGCTGCTCTTACCCAGTTTGGATAAGCGAAGATGTTTCCAGTGCTTCCGGGAAACTGATTGTACTTTGTCAGTTGACCGTTTTCATTATAAATAGGCATAATTGGCCATGTATGCAGCGCATTGAAAAGGATGCCTGTTCCTCTGTCTCCATCTGTTCTCGGCGTATTGTCAAAAACATAAGAAGGAGCGACATTAAACCCGATTTTTACTTTATCTGACACTACGTACTCTGTATTCATTCGAAGAGAATATCTTTTGTAGTCGTTATTCAATACGACTCCTTCCTGGTCATAAACTCCGGCAACTAATGCAGTGTTGACTTTGTCTGTACTTGATGTAACAGTCAGGTTATAGCTTTGCAAAGGCGCCTTTCTTAATAAAGCACCGTACCAATCGTTATTTTTGCCTGCATACTGAGAAGGGTTTTGAAATTCTACGGGTACAGTAGAACCTGCATCTTCGTAATATTCTTTTTTAAATTGAGCAAATTCAACAGCATCCATCATTTTTATTCTGCCTCTTTCGGGTACCTGTTGCACACCGGCAAAGGTGTTGAAACTAACATTTGTCTGGCCTTTCTTTCCTTTTTTAGTGGTTATCAAAACCACACCGTTTGCTGCCCTGGATCCATATAAAGAGGTAGAAGCTGCGTCCTTTAATATCGAAATATCTTGTATCTCATCAGGGTTAAGCGCACCAATACTGCCTGTAATAGGGAAGCCGTCTATTACATATAAAGGATCGCTTCCTGCTGAAACAGATAGTTGTCCACGAATCCTAACGGATATTCCTTGCCCGGGTTTACCTGTAGTCTGATTAATTTGGACACCTGCCAAACGCCCCTGAAGTTTTTGGGTTATCTGAGAAACCGGTATGTCTTTGAGCTCTTTAGTGTTTATCGTTTGAACAGCTCCTGTTACCTCTTTTTTTATTTGGCTGCCATAACCCACTACTACCACTTCTCCGAGAGCCTGCGCACCACCTGAGACTAATGGTATATTAACAGTAGACCGGTTATTAATAGCTATTTCTTTCGTACTATAACCAACAGAAGAAACAACTAAAGTTCCATTGAGATTTGGTACGCTTAAGGAGAAGTTCCCATTTGCATCAGTGCCGGTTCCATTACTCGTTCCCTTTAGCAGTACAGATACACCTTGTAAACCTGCGCCATTTTCATCTGTAACTTTCCCTTTAAGTTGATTTGCCTGTGTCCATGCTTCTGCAGACAAGATTAATAGAAGATGAAGTATACATAAATACTTCATCTTAGTAAATGTAATTTTTTTCATAATTGCAATCGTTTAGATAGAGAGTTAAGAAATAATTAGTGATAGAGAGATGAGAAATAATTTTAAAATTGATAGGAAATAATCAATTCCTGTTTTAAGTCGTTTTTACCAGTTTTGTTGAAGGGAATTTTAATGTATTTGTAAATCTACAAGCTATAATATTTTCGGCTGTCCTGCTCTATCCTGACATGTTTCCATAGTGATTTAAGAATTAAAACATCTGGTATCTGTTTTAATTTTGTATTTTATAAAAGCATATAAAAAGAAAGAGATTTTATTTGAAGAAAGGAAGTGTTCTAGAACAGCCAAAACCTCTGAAAGGATTGGAATCATAAGAACGATTCTAAACACTGTCTATGGTATTTGAAAGAAGTAACTATACAATAAGAGGGAAGAAAGTATACTTACACAATCAATGAACTATTTATCGTTGCTTCAGACGTATGTTTCGATATTCAACTTTCATAGGTGGGCCTACGTGAACCTGTACACCTAATAATCCTTCTGACGACTTTCCATTAACTGTGTCATTATCTGTCACATCACTCATTAAAATACCATTAATAAAATGTTGCAAACGATTACCTTTTATAATTAAATGACAGGTATTCCAATCTTCAGAGTGAATTTGTGTTTGTAAGGAATCTGAATTGCCTAATGATCCTGTCACTGTTCTTTCTGTCCATGCATTATTTTTTACGTGCTCCTTCAAAGAATCAGATGAATTTGTGAGTGCATTCACAGTAACTTTCTCACCACGATACGCAAGAGTTGTTCTTGCACGTTCTTCATAATTTTGACCGGTGTAGCGGTTGGCGCCATCTATATCAGCCTGGTACCCTTTTAAAGCATGAGGCATATCCTTTAATTCAACGCTGCGATAATTAATACCACTGTTTCCTGCTTTAGTTATTTTAAACTCAAGGGTCAGTTCAAAGTTTGCCGGCCTGCCTCCACGCCATATTATAAATGAATTCGTTTTTAAAAGTGTAGCAGGTGTAATCTCTCCAACTAAATTGCCATTTTCTACTCTCCAGTAAGCAGGATCTCCTTCCCACCCTGTAAGTGTTTTTCCATCAAATATCTGAACGAACCCACCCTTACTACCATTGTTCTGTCCCGATGTTCTGCAACTGCTAATCATTAAAACGACCAGCATTATTCCAAGTTGAAGCGATTTAGAAACACTTTGTTGTAGCATTATACATTTGTTTTAAGGAGACTTATTTTCTTTTTTATAAATCAATAACAATTAATAATCGGCATCCTTTATTTTTGAAACCCTTCAACACCGGTATCTTTCCAGCTTTTAGAAGCCGCAGAATTAAGTACCGCTTCACAAACCTTTTGTGTTTCAAGCGCGTCTCTAAAGGTTGGTGCGCATGGTTCTCCTGTTTCAAGGCTTTTTAAAAAATCTGCTACCTGGTGAACAAAAGAATGTTCGTAACCAATTGATAAACCAGGCACCCACCATTTATCCATATAAGGCTGATCACCATCTGTAACATGAATAGTACGCCAGCCGCGAACAATAGAATCATCAGCATGATCAAAATATTCCAACTTGTTAAGATCGTGTAAGTCCCAGCGAATGGAGGCATGCTCGCCATTAATTTCAAAAGTGTATAAGGCTTTATGCCCTCTCGCATACCTCGTAGATTCAAAAAGTCCTAAGGCTCCGTTTGTAAAATGACAATGAAAAATACAGGCATCATCTATGCCGACTTTCTGAACCTGGCCGCTGGCCTGATGCACTCTTTCCTTAATGAAGGTTTCTGTAACAGCGGAAACATCTACGATTGCACCATTGAGCCACATTGCAGTATCAATACAATGAGCCAAGAGATCCCCTGTCACGCCGGAACCTGCAGCATCAACATCAAGCCGCCATAAAGCTTCTCCGCCCTGAGGCAGATTGGCATTGATTGTCCAATCCTGTAGAAAGTTGGCTCGGTAATGAAAGATTCGTCCAAGTTTACCGGAGTCTATAATTTGTTTAGCCAAAGTAACGGCGGGAATACGGCGATAGTTATACCACACCGTGTTATTAACTTCAGCCTTTTCAATGGCATCCACCATTTGTTGTGCTTCGGCTAAAGTCCTCGCTAACGGTTTTTCGCAGAGGATCATTTTACCTGCTTCCGCCGCAGCAATAGCAATTTCTGCATGCGTATCATTAGGTGTGCAGATATCAACTGCATCAATATCATCCCGGGCAACGACATTCTTCCAATCCGTTTCTATAGACTGATAGCCCCATTGATCAGCGAATGCCCGTACTTTATCTTCGCGGCGTGAACAAACAGCTTTCAGCTCCGGGCGATATTCCAATTCAGGAAAAAAATCACTTACCCGCTTATAACCGTTAGAATGTGTACGCCCCATAAAACCTCCTCCGATCAATCCAATTCTTAATGCTTTCTTGTTACTCATATTATTCTATCTTAAAATCATCAAAATTCAGCCATTGCAGCCTGTTTCTCAGGTTCAAACCAACCATGTTGGCGGCGAACTTTTATCATGGTTGCGAGAACATCGTTCCACGTCTGTTGCCGCATCATCACCTCGTTTGCAAACATGCATCCATCCCAACACATGTGTTTGAACGCTTTGGTGAGTTGCCCATTTTTATCGCGCAGCCAATAACCGGCATCATGAGCAATGTTAAGTTTTCCATTAGGATCAGTTGCCTGGCAGTGACGGCCTGTTATGTCGTGTGAACCTGAGCCGAAGACAGTGCCGTCATTTTGAGCTACATGAAAATCAATTGTCCAGGGTCGAAGGGCTTTAGTAATAGTTTTAAGTCCTTCCTCCAATGTGTTTCGGTCATTCCAGTCAAAGTTTTCAGGCAGGATACGATCTTCCGGTCTGTTGTAGCCCAGCAGGTAAAGCAAGGTATGAGCCATATCTGCCTGGAAGCCAATGTTGGAACGATTAACAGCTTCAAGAGTTTGAACCATCATTTTCCAACTGTGCATACCTCCCCAGCAAATTTCACCCTCAGCAGCCAGCTTTTCGCCATAATCTGCTGCAACATCGCAGGCTTCCTGAAAGGTTTGAACTATGAGTTTTGAATTATTTACCGGATCAAGATCCCAACTTTGCGGGGAACTGGCAGAATCAATACGTATAACTCCGTGAGGCCTAACTCCAAATTCCCGCAGTTTCTGACCAAAATGACAAGATTTACGAACCATCTCCACAAATTGGGCACGATCTTCTTTAGTGCCCATAGCCGGGCCACCCCAGATAGGCGCTACCATGCTGCCAATATTAAGATTGAAAGCAGCCACTTTATCAGCCAGCCTTTTAATATCATCATCAGTACTGTCAATATTGATATGAGGTTCCATCAGGCCGATATCAATACCATCAAATTTGGCCCCGTCTACTTCTACAGCAGCCGTCATGTTAAGCATGTCATCAAAAGAAATGACCGGCTCAGAGCCAGGTCCCTTACCCACAATACCAGGCCAGGTAGCATTGTGAAGTTTTGGATAATTATTTTCGGGCATATCGTGAGGTATTTTTTACCGTTCTAAAAGGTTTTAAAAGGATTTGTTTGACGAAAATTGCCACGACCTTCAGGTCGTGGGCGGGTTATAAAAATTTAGGTATTGGCTTTAGCCATCCCGCTTCAGGCGGGACGAAATGATGTGCATTAATAAATTCTTCATTCCTCTTGAGCAAAAGTTTTCTTTTTGTGGTGTGTTTCCTGGTTTGAAATATAAGCTCTTACTTTATTTCCGATAGCTATCGGGACAGAATAGCTGACTGATACTGCAATGTATTCATCCTGCCATTCAAATTTGCTTTTTATCAGCTCTTGTTTATTTACCCAAAATTAAGATTCTCCCTTTGTAAGCATAGCGGTTTTGGCAATTGTTTGCTCAGTACCAAGGGAAACGAGCAAATGAATGTGATCGGAAACACAATTTAAAGTATTAATAAAAATTTCCTTTTTGATACTATTCACTTTGATATGCTGTAGTAATAAAGGCCTCAACTCTTTGCTTATTAGATGTTCACGATTTTTGTTGACCAAATGAAAGGTATCAATACTTCAATATACAGCATCTTGTGTTTATTTTGTTCGGCTAAAGCCTTTTATTTATTATTCTTTATCCACGACCTAAAGGTCGTGGCAATTAAATTGCTATTAAAAGGCAAAAGAAAATTTAATTACATAACAAGATCAGGATTTCCGGGACCGAAATGTTTCAGCATTACGATAGGATCAGCCTTCGAAGCATTGGTAATTTTGACACCTTCCATGGCAGCTTTTTCGCTGACAAAAAATTCATCATTTGTCAATTGACCATAACGGATTAAAGCAGGTGTCTCAATATCCCAAATACCCATTTTGCCATTACCCTGCATCATTATCAACCCATACGCCGCACTATCTTTAATGATTACAGTTTGTCCTGGAAAAATGGTAAGTTCTTTTGCACTGAAGGCCTCTGATCGGTAACAAACCCAGTTCTCTATATATCCTTCAGCCTGCATCTCATCAACAGGTTTTACCGGCTTAGGGCTCATAAAACGAGTCTCGAGAATATTGGGATTTGTGTTCAGTTCCCAATCAATCACCTCCATCAATTGATCGAAATCACCAATTCTGTCCGCAGGGGTGCCATTCCATAACAATTCTTCCGGAATGATAGCTTCATTTACTAATGATTGGTACATTGCAAATACGTCTGATGCTTTTTGAGGTTCATAAGTACACATGCTGCCCGGGGCGTGAAGCATTCCCGGAGGAACATCCCAGCCAGTCCCAGGATCTAAACGAAAGGCCTGCGAGTAGCTGGTTATTTTATTATCGCCTTTGGTAAAGTTTACGAGGCATTCGCGGATTTGTTCTTTTGTAGTACCAGGTGCAATGCCAAAAAAAGTATAGGGGAAATCACCGCCATGGTTATTTAATTGCGGCGGAAAATAATAAGCTTCCGGTTTACCCATTTGTCCGATTAATGCAGCATGCTCATCGTTGTGATGAATATGATGCGGCAAGGGACCCATATTATCAAAAAATTTAGAGTACATCGGCCAGCTTTGATGCTCCTCCCATAACCTGTATCCAATAAGGTCGCCTTTAAGTTCATCTATTGCATCCTTTAATAATACCTGTACATCACGATTTCCATCATTAAAAACGACAGCGCTCAAACCTTCATTTTTGCCTGTTAAAGGGCCATTTTTTGCAGGTGTTGTTGAAGAGAGCCAACGCTCATCAATGCCGCCCCGTTGTCCGCCAAGCACATAGTAATCATCGGGATGTAACTTAATTCTTCGTCCCGGTACACAAAATGATCGAGGCACCCAGGTCGGAGCTAAACGCAAAATTCCCTGCCCCTGTTCTAATGCTTTTTGTGCTGTACTTATTTTTTCGGCTGTTTCCATTAAACTGATTTTTAAAATTAATCTAATTTAGCTTTTTAGAAATTCATCAATCTTCTCTTCATTTTCCAAAACTTCAATTTCGAGATCATAGGTCCTGGTTTCTCCAGGTTGCAGAAAGATAAGCTCCTGCTCTGCTCTTGCTTTTGCTTGTCCTATAGGAGGATGAGTTCCAGGCTCTATGCCTGTAACATATTCCCCTTTACCCCAATGTTGCCAGTTCGTTAACCAGGGCAATTGTTTCTTATGAAACCTCATAACCATGGCAATACCTAATTGGGGGTTACGGAGACCACACGTGCATTGACCTAAACTATCAGGTACAGCATTGATAAATGCAACTGCCTCACCATTACCGCTGTGTTCTTTCAAAGGTGAAGGGCATTTACGAAAATTATATCCTTCTCTGAAAATTTTATTATTTATACCTCCCTCACGCGGCTGCCATTCGCCCTGCCAGATTATATCTGTTCCTTCATCCGCTAAAGGCCAGCCAAAATTGAAATGATAAAGCAACATGTGAGGAGCTTGCATATTACCCCGGTTCGTAACTTCATCATGAATTCGTATGGTTGCCTCGCCAAGTGTTGCAAATATTGTTCGCTTCAATTCCATATTAGGTCCGAGTACCTGTGTTTGCTTTATTCTTCCTGTAATACTCATATCCATTTTCCCTGCAATAGGATCAGGCTGAATAATTGATTCAAGCTCTGCCGGAAGGTTACTAATCTGATCATGAAGACCTCGTTCTCCATAAGCATCGCTTTCGGGTCCGCCTACATGAGTCAGACCACAGGTAGTAAGTAATCCTCCGCCGAATGTCTTAAGCCAATCTATTCCCTGATTTGAAAAACGTTCCGGCACTGTTACGCCTGAATGACTCAACCAGGCTATGCTATGCTGATTATAAAATGCATCTGCTATATCCATTGCCCGGTCAATTACTATTTTATAACGAAGACCGGATCCTGTATTAATCCATGCTATGCGGGTTCCACGACCTAATCCATTATCTATTACACTTGTTTCTATACCTCCTAACTGTGCAGGATTAGAAATCTTATCGTGCCAGGCTCCGGGTATCAAATTATTTTCTCCCTCTATATTAGTTATTAAATGTCATTAGCTTAAGAAAAAAATGTTCAATTCTCAACTTTCAATGTTCAATTCTCAATAAAAGCAACACCTTTTGCAGACATATGAATATTAAGTTATTGTACCGTTGTTTATTCAATATTAAAAATTGATGTACAACTTGCTTAAATTTTTAAATTAATGGCATTGGTTTGTTACTATAAATTTTTTTAGTACAATTTGTAAAGGCCATTGTAATAACACTATAGCTTTTTATTAGCTGCTATACTTTTTTTATTAGAATTATTAGAAAAAATCGTATCCTGTTTATTACCCCCGGCTTTAAGATAAGCCAATAAATCTCTCAATTCTTCAGGGTTTAACCTGTTAATAAGACCTGGAAGCATCGGAGAAACTTCAGAAAGTTTGGTGCGGGCAACATCTTTCTTTAGAATTTCCCGTACTTGTTCAGGTGCGAACGGGTTTTGAGAAATAGTATATTTATCGTTATCCTGGCTAATCATCCTGCCTACTACAGAACCACCTTCTTTAAGGTAAAAAACGGTAGCCCCGTATTGGTCTGATATTGATTTACTTGGCTCAATAATCGCCTCCAGCATATCATTATAAGAAAAGCGTGTACCCAACTGGGTAAGGTCAGGTCCGGCCACACCCCCTTCGCCCCGCATAGTATGGCACGATTTGCAAAGGGAAGCCGAAAACATTGCTCTTCCGTTTTCAAAATTTCTGTGGGTAACACCGCTGTCTGCTACAGCCACAGCCTCTTCAATTTTCCAGTTTCTACCCGGACCTACAGGCTGCAGGGTTGCATCTGCTATATAGATGCCTGAACGGCCAACTAAAGAATCTCCTGAAACGGTATTAAAATAAGCGAAGCGGTCTTTGGAAACATTTGCAAGGGCATTTTTACGGGCTAAGTTAATGAAGCCAATAAAGCTATGTCCTCCTTTATATTGAAAAGCATTTGCAAACCATTTGAAATAGTTTTCCTGCAATTCTGGTGTCCATCCTGTTTTTGCCTGGCTTAACACCGTTGCATAAAAAGTTTGCTGGCCGGGAGGAACCTTTGAAAGCATACCCGCAATATCCATCCCGTACTGGGGATTACGAAGAATAAGGTCGGAAGATTGGGTAACTGTGCTTTGATTTGAATTATCATCTTTTGCTGTCGCCAGTAAAGACATGGTTTTTTCAACCGATTGGGGAGCTTCTATATAAACCAATACTTTACTTAACTCACGGTTAAGTTCATTTGTTTTTGCCGGATATTGAGGATTGAGGTAAGCGGCTACAGATGCTTTTTCTTCAGCAGCAGGCATGCCCATTCGTAAGAAAACCAGTTCAAAAGCACGTGCAAGATCAATTTGCTGTGGTTCGGATAGCTTTGAATAACTTATACCCATTAATGACTTCAATAACTGACTTTTCACAGTTGCATTCCCTTTGTGAGCCAATGCAATACCTGCCTGCGTTAATATTACCGGATCTTTTTCATTCAGAGCCCGGTCCTGCCATTCATTCACCGGCTGATGTTCTATAGCAACCCTTGCAGCAAAACGTATAAACCTGTCCTTGTTGTTTAAATAAGGCCAGGCAAAATCAACAGCACCGGCCCTGGGATCTCCATGATATTCTTCCAGCTTCCTTCTGATCTTAAGTTGTTCATCAGGTTCAGAAGCAGCTAAGTTTTCTGTATTTTTTTTATTATCACCATAATAAACTCGGTAAAGATCCGACTCGAGTTTCCGTCCTCCGGTAAGAAAGTAAAGAGCACCGTCGGAGCCTATAACACCATCGGTTAAAGGCAAAGGTGAACCTGAAATAAATTCTTCTCCTTTAGCCTTATAAGATGCTCCCTCAGGATCAAGATGAACAGCATATATAATCCCGAAACTCCAGTCAAAGGCAAATAAAGACTTGCGGTATTTCTCCGGAAAATGTGCATCACGTCCGCTAAAGAAACTGGTAGGAGATCCCTGGCCAACATTTAAAACCGGAGGCAAATTATCGGGGTAGGCAGGAGACCATTTGTCTGTACCCGGACGCCATCCAAATTCGCTGCCGCTGGTGACATGACAAATACGGGTGGGGCGATACCAGGGAAGACCAAAATCCCATTCCATATCGGAATCATAAGCAAACATTTCACCATCATTATTAAAGGTCAGGTCAAAAGGATTACGAAACCCTGAACTTATCAATTCCCAATTATTTCCAGACGAATCCATGTGTGCAATCCATCCCCCGTGTGTGTTAACAGTATTATCGTGGCCATTAGGATCTCTTATCAATGGCAAAAGGTTATCAATCTGCCAATCAGAAGAACCCCTGTAAGCATCCATTTTAGGGATTTTGGTAAAATTTCCTGCTAAGACATAAATTGATTTTTTATCAGGAGATAATACCGGACTATGCGGTCCATGCTCTCCCTCGCCTTCCAATAATTTAATTAAAGTGATCTTATCATACTGATCATCACGGTCCGTATCCTGCAGCCGGTAAAGTCCGCTCCTTCTTTTAAGCGTTGTATCACCTTCATCATTTACCATAACATAAAGGCTGTTGAAGGCATACAATAAGCCATGAGCAAAACCAATCTTCAGCTTAGAGGTGTCCCCTGCAATTTTAATGTCCAGTTTTTCCACCTGCACATTTGACTTGGTTGTGTCGAAACCAACAGGCGGAATTGTCACCCGATACAAATATCCATATTGATCACACGCTATCATTCTGCCTTTGTCATCGAATGTCATAGCAATCCAGGAACCTTGCTCATGTTCGTTAGGACTATATAAATGCTCTGCGTTAAAACCAGATGGCAGCTTAAGGTTTTCGATTTTAGGATCTGCGGATGATTTTGTATTTGATTCACTGTTCTTATCATTATTGCAATAAAATGACACTACAGAAATCATAACTGCCAAAACCACAGCTTGCTTTTTACCTGTAAAAAAAGTTTGTAAAAAATTCCTTTTTATATTAATTAGTTTCATACTTATAGTATTGCTTTAAATTGATTTCTTCAGGTTTCTATGAAATACGATATTACATAGATATTCTTTGTTCTTTAATTAAAACTGCGTAAATAAATTGCCTGTTGGACATTATTATTTAAAATGAATAGCATTAGCTTGTTATATCAAAAATATTTGCTTTGTTCATTCTAAAATCAATATTATTTAAAAGGCATTTGCTTGAAGATTGCCACGGAAAAAAAGAAATAGAATTAAACGAAAAAATTGTTGCAATGAGATCACAACAAATTTAATTGAGGTAGTCAATTTTTTCATACAGCAATCGTTTCTAAATTTTTATAAACATAGATACTCTTATCTTTTTAGCTGTCCTGAGCTATCCTGCTATATCAGATTCAGCTCTAGTTTGTTTTATAGACAAATGTAATCAATCAACATTGTTTATACAATTTCATTTACTTTAGAAAATCACAACAGCTTTATATATTTAATTTAATAAGCAACGTTCAATTAGCAATTGTTCAATGAGCAATGTTCAATGAGCAACGTTCAATGAGCAATGTTCAATGAGTAATGTTCAATGAGCAAGTACAACTGCTGAACATTGAAAGTTATTATTGTACATTTTTTCTTAAGCGAATGCATTGGTTATTGAACCTTTAAAAAAGTAACTTACTTTATATCCGGAGCAGGAAAGAGTATTCCGCCAAACAATAAGTAAGACCACAACAACGTCCAGGCGATATTAAAAAGCTGTGCCCCAATAAAAGCAATCGCCGGGCGTCCGCCTTGTATTTTAAACAAGTCTCCAAATCTTGCTTCGAGACCAATGGCGACAAAAGCAAGTGCAAACCAAACTGTACGTAAACTATTTAAAATACCTGAAACTTCTTTGGCAGTACCGGCAGGCAGCAAAAAGGAAAATAACAGTGAAGCTGCTATAAATCCCAGTACAAATTTTGGGAACCTTTCCCATACAAGAGATATACCTTTTCCTTCAGTTGCCGATGCAGCATCAGGATTTTTCTTTAAAGTCCACCATGCAGCGATAAAAATTGCTGCAACGCCCATAAGTACGTTTTGTGCAAATTTTACGATCACACCTGCTTTCAGTGCCAGCGGTCCTACTAGTTGCGAAGCAGCCGTTACCGAAGCAGTTGTATCTAATGTACCTCCCAGCCAGGCGCCACCTACTATTTCCGGTATACCTGCTTTTCTAATGACCCATGGCAAAATAATTAACATAGGAATTGCTACAAGCAATACAAGCATTGTTACATAAGAAAGTTTCTTTTTATCTCCTTTGATTGCACCTGCAGCTACAATGGCTGCTGACACTCCGCAAATAGATACAGCCGAAGCCAATATGACTCCAAATTCATCATCCACTTTCAATAACCGTGACAACCACATGGAAAAGAACCACACAACAGCAACTACTACCACTGCCTGTAAAATACCTGGAATGCCAGCCTGAATAATATCAGTAAATAAAATGCTGGTACCAAGAATAACTAATCCTGTCTTAATAAAAAATTCTGAACGGGCAGCTTCTTTTAGCCATGCAGGCAATACGGTAAGGTTACCTATAAGTAATCCTGCAGCCAGTGCAAAAACTACATATTCAATACCATAATATGCAATTGATTTATTTCCTGCTATAACGAGAGAAAAAATAGCTAAAACAAAAATCAAAACAAAACCAGGAATATAATTACGGACACTTCCTTGGGACAAATAAATTGAAACTGACGAAACAATGAGAAAAACTGACCCTATACCTGTTATGAGTAACAGATTTGTTGCAGTGAGAACTTTACTTATCAGTTCCTCACTATGCGCCCATTGGTAGACTGGTAAAGTGAATTTGAACTCATTAGACGATAAAGCAATTATGAGTATGGCTGCTATAAAAAATCCTCCTATTACTACAGCCCACCAATCTTCTGTCAAACCTGAAAAAAAGGCTGGTTTTGCAATATGTTTTTCCTCACTATCAATTGTAACCGCTGTTTCATTAGCAGGAATTCTATCTGGATTATTGTCAGAAGCCATTTTGTAGTTAATAAGTTTATTACTTCGCAAAGTACTAATATTAAGATTCATTACGCGCTAATAATTCTATTACCTGCAGTCGAATTTGCATTATGCTGGTGTCTTATAGTTATATTGCTGACCTCGATTGCAGACATTTATTTCGATACGGGATACTTTATTTCTCCTTTTGCATCAAACCATAAAATCCTGTTCATGTTATCATCGTCACCGCCGTCAACTTCTTTAAAAGCGGTGCTTGCCGATAGTTTTGCATAATACTTTGCCTTTCCTTTCAATAAGCTTAAAGGCTTATTCATTTCGTTCAAAGGTATTTTATTGGGGATGAAGCTATAACTATAATTTGATTTTCTGTTACTAAAACAATCAAACATGGGCAACGCAGTAGCATCAATGATATTCATAGGTGGCAAACCTAAAATTTGTTCAATCGTTCTTACTATTCCGGTTTGGTTGTAATTTGTATGAATGGTTTTATTAAGATTTGAATATGGGCTTATCACTAAACCTATAGTTCTGTATGATGAAATATGATCCCAGCCGGATTGAGAATCATCTTCTGTTACAAATACAACAGTCGAATCCCAGAAGCGGCTGTGAGTGATAGTTTCAATAATTCTGCCCAACGCCAGATCGTTGTCGGCAACCATAGCACGGGGTGTAGGAAAACCAGGCGATGTACCTGCTGTATGATCATTCGGCAAAGAAAGTACCATCAGATCAGGAAGACTATCACCTGGAAGACTTTCAAAATTCTTCCACTCTTTTATAAAATTATCGGCACGTAACTGGTCAGTGAAAGTAATATTATCACAATCAGGATAATCAGGTGACATAATGGGTCTTATCCTTGCAATTGTGCTGGTATTTTTTACATCAATTGTCTCTTTATTAATATACTTATTATAGATGTCAATCCACTTCATTTTAGTATCGTAATTGGTAAGACAAGCTTCTCCGTAGATGCGAACTTTTTTACCATGATCTAAAGCGTTGTTCCAGATAAAACCACTTTTATTGTAGGCCTGCGCATCGGCAAGGCGATGAGTATAACTTCTGAACCATGCCCGAACATTTTTCTCAATATAATCTGAAACCATTGCTGCATCTGTCCACAGATGCCCTTCTGCCGATGACTTCCCTGAAGCATAATAATTATCTAACAAAGAAAAATCTGTTGCAAGTTTGTGTTGATTAGGTGTAATGGAGCTGCCGAAAATACATAAACGACTATCACCTCTGCCTTGTTTGAAATCTCCAAAAACCTGGTCGTATGTTTTATTTTCTTTTATTATATATACAACATGTTTGAATAACGAAGGCTCACCGATTCTTTCAGGTAAAGGTCGGGGCAATATATTTTTTCTTGGAGGCTGGTTGGTTAAAGCCATCCTGTAAAACATGTTAAATTTTCTTACTTTCTCAGTATAATTTTTTAATACTTTTTCAACAGGCAGGGGAATAATACTGAGGGAAGCCAGCTCTTTATGAATAGTATAAGCGCTTAAAAATGTACTGTCGGGTTGTTTTAGCTCTTTGGCTTCAGACAGCACTCTTGCGCCTTTTGCTTCGAGGTTGGTAACGTATAATTTTTGATTGATCAAAGCGATTCCTGACGGATAAGCTTCAGTGGGTATATATCCTTGTACCTCCGTTTTACCAACCCCTTTTGACGAAACATTTTTGCCTAATTTTATTACAGCAATCGCATTATCTAATCCATTGGCGACATACAATGTTTTGCCGGATGAATCAACCAATAAGGCATTTGGGCTGCTGCCATAATAAGAGTAATGTTTTGAAAACAAACCTGCTTCAATCGAGTCTATTACTTTCTCACTGTTCACATCTATAACGCTGATATAATCACTGTTGCCATTTGCTGCATAAAGAAAATGTTTATCAGGGCTGCAAACAATCGCATTGGGATGAAGACCTAATTGCAGTTCATTTATTAAAGTTCCGTTGTTTATATCTATTATTGACAGACTTCCCTGCTTTACAGCACCTGTAGCAGGGTCGGTATAAGCGCTGCCCCAGGGCGTGCCTGCATATTCCTTTGTGCTGTCTGTTACCAAAGAGCCTGCCCAATTGGTTACATAAGCTTTATTATTAATGATACATAAACCAAAAGGAGCATTTCCAGTATTGGCAGTCCACACAATTTCCTTGGTTGCAAAGTTTATCTTAAGCAATTGATTATTACCGTTCAATACCACATATAAATATGGATTTCCTGATTCAAACTGAATATTTATTTGATTAGGCAAAGCAAATGCTGCGGGAGGAATCGCTTTTAACTGTATTGATGAGATATTTGTTATGAATGAACCATCCCATTCTGCAATCATAACATATGAACTGTCTTTAACTTTGTCTACAGCGCTCCAGGTGATGTAGGTAACATTGTTATATTTAAAAGATGTAAGGCCCGAGTAAGTGCTCATCGCTCCTTTATAATATGTACTATCCGAAAAGCTCCACCTTGTTTTTATCTTTTCAGTTTTTATGTTAAGTATGGCTATGCCGTACCTGTCTTCGCCAGCAATGTTTTTTTTATCCGGCAAAATAATAAGGTCTAATGTATGATTTTCCAGTTCAGGGTTGCCGTAAGTCACTACTTTTCCTGCAGATTGTATCAGCCTGTTAAATGGCATTTCTATATAAGGCGCAGGTATCTTAGATACCTGGTTATTTATTTTTGACCGGGAAATCAATTTTTTTTGTGCCGCAAGACTTACAGTAAAAAAAAGTACCGAATAGAATAGTATAAATTTCTTCATGTGCTGACGTGTTTATTGCATATATCCTTCCTTCATTATTACTTTTCTCTTGACTGGACTGAAATTTTATGAATTGTAATCCTTAAAGATAAGACTTGAACAAAAATCAGCTTTTTATTGAAATTAATAACACTAAGTTGTTATAAGATTACTTACAGCCTTGTATTTTTGACTGATACCACGATGTAATAATCATGAAACACAAGCGGCAGAATTAAGACATTAAGTGGAATTTGTAAAAAATAGACTTTTTTCAATTATTCACATAGCAAGCAATCAAATGCCGCTATTTCTACAGCGGCATTTTTTGTAATTCACATTTCCCAATTTGAAGGGCACCTTAACTACTTATCGTGTAAAAGGAATTGGGGCACATCCAACTAACTAAAAAAATGCAATTGAATTAAAACCTTATTTTAAGATAATTTATCTGAAATTTACCTGTTACACATCACTTTTTCGCCTTCCAGCCAAAAAAGAAAAGTAATCTTAGACTTATCGTTATCATCTTTTTTCTCATAAGATATTTTGCCACCCTGCAAAGACTTTAAAAATTCTTTTAGCGTGTTTTCTGCTCCAACTAATTCTTCATCAACTTCTTTTCTCCTTTCCTCATATTTTTTTATCTGGTTGTGAAATTTAAATAATTCTTCTGCATCTGCCGACTTATAAGTGATGTTCTTATCCTGAGACAAGTGCTGATCAAACTTTTTCTGTACTTTTTCTATAAACAATGGAATTTCTATTTGTTCGTCAGATAAGCAGATATATTCGTCAAACAAATCTTCTGCATATTTATTTTTTTTCGCTTTCATAAAATTGTTTTTTATAATTTTTATTTAATGGGCTGCAAATTTCGATAATTGTTTATTCATTCAATGTTAAGTTATCTTCTTTATAATTGAAAAAATCTTCGTAGTTTTTTTGAAACTTCAACTGTGAAACGTGAAAAAGATACACTGTAGTTTTTATTTTTTAACATTTCACGTTTTCACATGATATGTCCTATTGCTATACTTTATAAACAATACATTTGTCAAACAAGTTATTGAAAAAAGATTTGAATAAGTACGAAACAGGCGAGGTTATATTGGTTGATAAGCCTCTTAACTGGACATCTTTTGATGTAGTAAGAAAAATACGCTCTCTTATAAAAATTAAAAAAGTTGGTCATGCAGGCACTTTAGATCCGCTGGCAACAGGGTTATTGATTGTGTGTACAGGAAAATTCACTAAAAAGATTAATGAATACATGGGTATGGAAAAGGAGTATACAGGAACCTTTACGTTAGGCGCTGTTACACCTACCTATGATCTTGAAAGCGAGCCCGCAGAGGTAAAAGACATATCTGGCATTACAGAAGAACAGGTACATGAAGCGACCAGACCTTTTACCGGAGAAATTCAGCAGGTGCCGCCGATACATTCTGCTATAAAAAAAGATGGCAAGCCCGTATATCTTATGGCAAGAAAAGGCATAGATGTCCAACTTGAACCAAGAACGGTTATTATAAACAATTTTACGATTGAAAAGATAGAATTACCTGCTGTTTATTTCAGGGTAGTATGTTCGACAGGAACTTATATAAGAAGCCTTGCAAATGATTATGGAAAGGAATTAGGCTGCGGCGCTTACTTAAGCAGTTTGCGACGCATACGCATTGGAATATTCTCAGCAGAAAATGCGATGCAAATGCACGAACTGGCACATCTGATAAAAATGGAAACTTCATCAGAAAGGCAGGCCAATACCTAACTGAAAAGAAAAATTGTTTCTTTTTAGTATTACTTTGCCTTTGTCATCTTTTCTTTCAAATTCCCTGTTTCTCCATTCAAAATCACGAATGCTCATCCAACCGTTATTACTTAATCGTGCCGGGTCTTTTATCTTGTAGGCAAAGTCAAACCTGACAAGAAAATAGTTAAAGTCAAAACGAGCTCCTGTTCCCGCCCCGATAGCAATATCAGTTAGCAATCTGTCGAGTGCAAGTTTGCTGTTTGGGTTGTCAACATTATTTTTAAGGTTCCATATATTACCCATATCAACAAAAAGAGCGCTGTTAACCTTTACGCCGCCGATGGTTGTTATCGGGTAGCGGTACTCAAGGTCTGCCTCGAGTTGTATGTCTCCGAAACGGTCCCGGAATTTAGATGAAGTATCACTCAACAGTGAAGATCCTAATCCGAGTTGGCGAACTCCCCATGCTCTCATGCTATAGGGACCCCCTGCAACAAATTGTTTAAAGAAGGGAAGCGACCTGCCAATAACAGGAGCATCACTATAATTATAACCTATGCCTGCAAAAAGCCTGTAAGCAAAGGACGTTTTTCTCCATTGGGTGACCTGCCGGAACTCGGTTTCGACTTTTATATATTCGTAGATTTTGTCGGCCAAACCTCTGAACCTTCCAAAAATGGCCCCTGCTTCTTCACCTGAAATTCTTAAGTTATTAACTATATTGGGATGTCGCTTGCCGGAGAAAGTAACGCTATACGTAAGGTTTTGACTTATTACATACCCGGTATTAAATGCAGTTCTTAAAAACGGATTTGTTTCAAAAGCGTCTGTCAGACCTTTTAATGTATCAAGGCTGTACAATTCAACATTTAGGGGCTTGTAGAGCCATGCATGATTGTTTCTTTTCCACTCATAACCCCATGATGCTACTGCTGATCTTAGACGGAAAAAATTTCTTCTGTCGGTATAAGCTGCATTAAAATTTATTACGGTTTTATAATCATCGAGTTTTTTTACACCTCTTATTCGCCAGGGAGTTATAAAGCGGGGAATGCTATAGGTCTGCGAGACACTCGCCTGGATAGTTTGTAAAACTGTATCGGTAAAGCCAAGTTCTACACCTGCCCTGATGTTTGTGCTTGATTGAATAGCTTGTTTCCAAACGTTGCGGTTACGCAAAGTAAGCACGTTTGTAATACCTAAAAGATTTCCTGAAATAATGCTGCCACTGTTGCGGCTGACTTCAATGTCGTAGCCGAATGAATATTTGGGGGCCGGGGTTAAAAAGAAATGAAAATCAAGAATATTTAAAGAGTCTTTTCTATTTACCGTTCTGACCTCAGCCTGGTTCCATGGACCTAATTGTGAAAAAGCGTTTACTGTTTTAAAATAATTCTGATCGTCATATATTGTCCCTTCTCTAAGATAAGTATGTTCGCGCAAGGGTCTCATACGTATATCAGGATCATTTTGTTTCAGTGTAAACTCCCTTTGTGTTGTAACTACTGAAAAATTTTCCTTCATCAGAGAGTCAGGCGTTTGGTTTATCAGAGTTTCAGGATAGTAAAATATCTTTCCCGTATAAAACTTTGTAAATGCACCGGTGTCTGCAGAAGGACGTTGTTTTATAACTATACTAACTCGCGGATCAGCTTTTCTCCGGGTTTCTGCATCTGCAATTCTTCTTGCCTGCTCAAAAGGATCTAGTATAATTTCTAAAAGAGAAAGGTCAGTTGTGTCTGCTTCAGCAAAAATATTCTCTCTTCTGAATTTATAAAATCCATTTCTTCTAAACAATGCAGTCAGCCTGTCTAATTCGTTTGAAATTAAAATTTTTGTAAATGGTTTATTTGCAGCTAAAAGGCTTTCTTTCCTGTTGTTTAATGCCAGTTGTTTTAGTTCAGGCGTTACTAAGGAGTCATACGAAACTGAGTCGATTTTTAAATTCTTATTTACGTCAATATCCATTTGTACAGTCGTCCGGTACTGATCTTTCACTGTATCAATTTTAGGTGCAGCAGGAGTAATTACGGGATCATAGTAACCCTGGGAATTCAGATACGAATTCATAAAAACAATACTTCTTGTAATCCCGCTGCTGTCAAACGCCTTTGGATTTTTAATCATGGTGCGAACACCATACTTAAGAATTGAATTCACTTTTAAGCTGTCATCCCAGTAATTATAAAGTTCAATTTGCAGCCTTTTTTTCTCATCTTTGGATACATCGCCTTTTACAGTGATCTTATTAGCAAAAACAAAAGGGGTATTTTCAGGATAATTTTTAACAACGGTACACGAAGCCAGCAACACGATTACAATTGTATATAAAATTTGAATTTTTGCAGGCCTGAACAAATGAAACATATATATGCTGACTAAAAATGAAATCAAATATATTCAATCTTTATTCCACAAAAAACAAAGAGACGAAGAGAAGCTGTTTGTAGCAGAGGGACCTAAACTTGCAAAGGAGCTATTAAATAGTCAAATTGGAATAAAGCATATTTATGCTACCACTACTTGGTTACAAAATAATCGTGCACTAAAAGTGCCTGCAACAGAAATTTCAGATCTTGAATTAGGCAGAATAACCAACCAGCAAACACCAAATGAAGTAGTAGTAATCGCTCATCAATTTGTCTCTGCAGATGAACCAATATTAAGAGGCCGACTTACAATAGTTCTCGATGGCATGCAGGATCCGGGAAATATGGGAACGATTATAAGAATAGCAGATTGGTTTGGTGTACAACAAATCATCTGCAGCAACGACTGTGTTGAAATCTATAATTCAAAAGTTGTACAATCTACTATGGGCAGCATACTACGGGTAAGTTGCTGGTACAAAGACCTGCACGAATGGGAACCTGGTATTGACATACCTGTTTTCGGCGCTGTACTTAATGGCAAAAATATTTACTCTTTAGGAAAAGTTGACGAAGGTTTGCTGGTAATAGGCAATGAATCCAAAGGCATCCGTGAACCTTTTATCTCAAAAATAACTCATCCCGTTACAATTCCTAAATCCGGCCCGGCCGAATCTCTCAATGCTGCAGTAGCAACCGGAATTATTATAGGTTGTATGGTTCATTAGAACCACGATTTACTTGATTAATGTTGATTTTGATGAAAAAAAATTCATCTCAAACATCCCATAAAGTTCAGGTTCAGACAATTTCTTTATAAAATCATAATTCTGCCAGTTTCCTCATAAATCCAAAAAAAATCCAATAAATCGTAGTTCTGTAGTTTCTGCCGAATTTCATCTTAATCCAATAAAATCCAAAAAATCGTGGTTCTACAGTTCTCCCAATTTCCTCACAATCCAAAAAAATCAAAAAAATCGTGGTTCTATTACCTAAACTGAATCGCCTTCACAGGCTGCAAACTTTTAACAAGCAAAGTAGGAAGTATTAATGAAAGAAAGCAAACAGCAACAGTTCCTGCACAAACGACGGCAACCTGCCACCAGATTAACTTTACAGGCGCTACTGATACATAATAAGCAGATTCATCGAGGGTAATAAACCCTGTGTGCTGCTGCAAAAGGCACAAGCCCACACCAAATATAAAACCCACCCCTGCACCAATTAATGTTATGTAAGTCGCATTAAATAGAAATATTTTTTGAATAGTTGCATCATCGCTTCCGATAGCTTTTAAAATGCCTACCATCCTTGTTCTTTCTAATACAAGAATGAGCAGACAGGTAACAAGGTTAATAATTGCAACGACAGCCATAACAATAAATATAACGTCCCTGTTTACGTCCTGTATGCTCAGCCAGTCAAAAATATTAGGATAAACTTCTCTTACGGTTTTGCTTATCCAGTTTTGCGGAATCAGATCGCTGTTAAGAATAATTTGATTAACGTTGTCCATCATTTTGTAATCGAGGAGGAATATTTCGTAACCGCCAATTTCTTCGCGTTGCCAGTTGTTTAATCTTTGAATGAGCCGAAGGTCGCCAATGGCAAAAAGATTATCATATTCTTCAATACCTGTTTTATAAATTCCGCTTACCCGCAATCTTCTGAAACTGCTTTTTCCGCCTGCGGCATCTATAAAATGTATCTTAATTGTATCTTCCGGTTTTATTTGTAACTGATCAGCTATTTGTTTGGATACCGCGATATCACGGCTGTACAAACTGTTTCTGAAAGAAGGCCAGTGGCCCTCCAGCAAAAATTTTTTTAAGTGAGCAAAATTGTACGTTTTCTCAACGCCTTTAAATAAAATTCCCTCAATATTGCTTTGTTGCTGCAGCACGGCGCTTTTTGTGGCAAAAGCCTGGATAGTTTCTATTCCGGGTAACTTTTTTAGTGCGTTTATAATTGTGTCATTCTTTTTAAGCGGGCTTTCTTCTGCCACCAAAGCTTTATTAGGCTCATACTGCTGCAGGCGCACGTGTCCCCAAAAGCTGAAAACTTTCTGGCTGACCGTTTCCTGAAAACCATTTACAAATGCAAGAGTAATGATCATAGCCGCTACACTTACAGCAGTTGCAATCACAGCAAGCCTGATAATAAAACGGGAAAATGACGGTTGTGAATTAAAGGCAATCCTCTTGGCTATAAAAACAGGAACATTCAATCGGCATGATTTTAGATTATTGCCAAAACTACATTGATGAAATGAATGCAGCAAAATCATTTATATGTTGTAGGTTAGAGTCATCATAATCTTTTTACATGCTTCGACTATTATCTTTTTTGCTTGCCCTGATTGTTTCCGTATTGTGTTACGGACAAAGTCCTGATGTTACTTATATGCGCAATATACAAGGCATAAAGCTCTACCTGCAGGGAAACCAGCTAGGTTATCCTGTTATAAGCCTTAACAGCGGCGACTTGCTGGAACTGCATTTTGATGATTTGGATGGAAGGGTTAAAAACTATTATTACACTTTTCAGCTTTGCAATGCAGACTGGACACCTGTAGACTTAAGCACTTTTGATTACATAAAAGGCTTTAGCCAGGTGCGGCTAAACCAGTACCGGCTTTCTTCAATATCGCAGGTAAAATATGTTCACTACCAGGCCGTGCTGCCAGATCGAAATTGTGTTCCCTCCAGGAGCGGCAATTATTTGTTAAAAGTTTTTTTAGATGGAGATACAGGCAAACTCGCTTTCACCCGGCGTATCTTAGTATATGAAAAGCTGGCCGAAGTTGGTTTATCGGTAACGCAACCATTTAATGCAGAATTATTCAGAACACATCAAAAGATTCAGTTCCAGGTAAATAAAGGCCAGTTGAATGTTGTAAACCCGATACAACAGATTAAAGCTGTTGTGCTGCAAAACTACCGGTGGGACAATGCAAAACTAAATATTCCTCCAACATTTATCCGTAACAATATGATGGAGTTTAATGTGGAGAATAACCTCGTTTTTCCTGCCGGAAAAGAATATCGCTGGGCCGACCTTCGCAGTTTTCGTTTGCAGACCGAACGTGTTGCCAGGGCAGAATATACTCCTGGTAATATTCATATTTATTTGCAGCCCGACGGCGAAAGAACACAGGCACGATACCTCAAGTTTACAGATTATAATGGCTTTTATTATGTAGAGTCGCGTGAGGTATCTAATCCATGGTGGCAAACCGATTATGCCACAGTGCACTTTACGTTTGTGCCAAAAGGCAACCAGCCTTTTCCTGACAAAAAAGTTTTTGTGGCAGGAGAAATGAATAAATACAATTTCGATGATACCAGCGCCATGACTTACAATGCAGATAAAGGTGTGTATGAAAAAACATTGTACCTGAAACAGGGTTATTACTCTTACGCCTATCTAACAAAAGATGCACGCGACCCGAATAGTACAGCAATGACTGAACAAACCGAAGGCGACTATTGGGAAACTGAAAATGACTACACTGTATTAATCTATTACCGTTCCTTATCCGGAAGGCATGATGAATTGGTAGGTGTATCAACGATCAACTCTCTCGGCAGCCGCCGTATAGGATTTTAAAAAATGAAAAAACTTTTAATCATATTTTTAGTGTTATCCGCCTTTACTTCCAAAGCGCAAAAAGTAGAGAGCATTTATTTTAACCTCTATACCGACAGCCTCAAAAAAGGTGTTTACAATTATATAAACATTGATGGTAAAATGGCCAATGGCAGTTATCTTCCGCTTATGAGTGATGAAGTTAAATTCACAAGTTCAGCAGGCAAATGGGAGGGCAACAGCCTGGTCATAGACAGCACATATAAAAAAGATTCTGTAGTCATAACAGCAAGCCTTAAAGAACATCCGGAAATAAAAAAGAACGTCACCATTTATCTCAAAAAAATAGTGACAGAGCCACCGCTTAAAACAGAAAAGGAATTGCTGGAAGAGTGGCGAAAAAAAGGGCAGCGAAAGAGTTTTTGGTAACCGACATTTTATCTCTTTGAATCATTGCTTGCGACGCTCAATTCATTTGTAGTAATTCTATTGAGCCTTTTCCATTTTATATTTTATTTCCCGCAGATAACGCAGATTTCGCAGATTTATCGCGGATAATTGCTTTTTCTTAATATCCCAACGATACCAGTAATCCCATAAATCCGGTTCACACAATATTTATGCTAATTCAACGCATATAATTGCTTTTCCCAATTTCCCTATGACAATAATCCTATAAATGTTGGTTCAGGCAAAAAGCTTACTTTCAGCCATGCAAAAAATTATAGTCCGTCTCAACCTGCAGGAACATAGAGGAACCGAACGCATTTTTGCTCACTATCCTTATCATGCGCCAGTAAACCAAATACTCAAAGAAATACCGGGAGCTAAATACAGCAATACCAACAAAAGCTGGCATATGCCGGCAGTAAAAGAAATAGTGCAAATACTGGCTGAAAAAATAAAAGATGTAGCCGAGCTGGATGTAAAAGAACTAAGGCAGCAACTGATAGCAAAAAAGCAATTGCCTGCCATTGTAAAATCTCATACCGATAAGCCTGACATCAGTTTGTTATGCCCTGCAAACATAGAAGCACTTGATAGATATATACAAACCCTTGTTTTAAAGGCGTACTCCAACTCTACTATAAAAACGTATAGAAATGAGTTTTTTCAACTATTGAAAGAAATAAAGAGTAAACCTGTATATGATCTTACAACCGACCATATTCGACGTTATATATTTTATTGTCTTGATCATTACAAAATAAGCGAAGCCACAGCAAATAGCAGGATTAATGCCATTAAATTTTATTTTGAGCAGGTGTTG
>JAABUS010002443.1_pt1 | contig 35215 bp, 24 predicted proteins | sample 5560161 | NCBI WGS metagenome assembly JAABUS01 (sample SAMN10711885, study PRJNA513376) | rock metagenome | isolation source: Antarctica rocks | place: Antarctica: Victoria Land, Trio Nunatak nord | collected 2016-01-04 | reverse complement strand
CGGCGCGTTGAACGCCCTGCTGTCCCCCGCTTCGATCGCCGTGGTCGGCGCGTCGGCCGACCGCTCCAAGATACGCGGCACGCTGTTCCATCAGCTCGTCGCCTCGGGCTACACGGGCCGGCTCTACCCGATCACCGCGAGCGTCCCCGAGATCGACGGGTTCAAATGCTTCGCCTCAATCAGCGCGGTTGGAGCGGCGATCGACCTCGCGATCATCGCCATCCCGCCAGGCGCGGTGCTGGGCGTGCTGGAGGACTGCGCGGCAGCGGGCGTGCGCAGCGCCCTCGTGCTCACCTCCGGCTTCGCCGAGCAGGGCGGGGCGCACAAGGACCTGCAGGACCGCATGTCGGCGCTCGCCCGCAGCAGCGGCATGCGCATTTGCGGGCCGAACTCGGTCGGCTTCTTCAACGCGATCGAGCACGTGGCCGCGACCTTCAGCCCCGCGATCGCAATCAAGCCCGGCCGGGCGGTGATCCCTCCCAGCGCCCGGCGCGTGGGCGTGATCTCGCAAAGCGGCGGGATGGGGTTCGCCTTCTACGACTACGGCCGTCCGCTCGGCCTGGGTTTCAGCGTCCTGATCAACACCGGCAACGAGGCCGACATCACCGCGAGCGACCTGTTCCTGCACATGGCGCAGGACGCCGCGACGTCGGTGATCCTGATGTTCCTGGAAGGCGTGCGCGACCCGGCGCGCTTCATCGAGGCGGCGGAGGCGGCGATCCGCGCCGGCAAGCCCGTGGTGGTCTGCAAGGTCGGCCGCTCGCAGGCAGCGTCGCGCGCCGCGGCATCCCACACCGCCAACATGACCGGCTGGGACGCCGCCTACGATGCCGTGTTCCGTAAATACGGCATCGTCGTCGCCCGCGATCCCGAGGAGATGACGGCAATCGCCGCCGCCTTCGCCACCTGCCCGCTCGCGCACGGCAACCGAGTGGGGATCATCACCGTTTCCGGTGGCGGCGGCGCGCTGATGAGCGACGCGCTGACCACCGAGGGCATGGCCGTCCCGGAGCTGAGCGAAACCTTCCAACGCGAGGTGCGCAAGCTGATCCCGGCCTACGGGTCCGCCGCCAACCCGGTCGATGTCACGGCGCAGGGCGCGTTCGACGGCGGGCTCGACCTCGCGGTCGATCTGCTCGCCGGCTCGGACGAGGTGGACGCCATCGTCATCGTCAGTTCGCTTGCCCCTGAGAGGCGCGTCAGCATGGACGTCGAGGGCCTGCGCCGCGTGGTGCAGCGGCAGGCGAAGCCGGTGCTGTGCTACAGCTATACCCGCCCGTCGCCGCTCGCCTGCGCCACGTTGGCCGGGGCGGGGCTGGTGGCGAACATCCACCTGACCTGGACGGCCCGCGCGTTGCGGGCGCTGATCGAGCGCGGACGCTTTCAGCCGCCGCACCCGGTATCCTTGGCGCCGACCGACGCCTCGATGCGGATCAACGCCGCATTGCACGCCGCCCGCGACCCCTTGTGCGAGTACGAGGCGAAGGCGCTGCTGGGCCTCGCGCTGGGCACCGACCGGCTCGTCACCAGCCGCGCCCGCCTGCGCGAGGCCGGCGACACGGCAGGCTGGCCGGTCGCCCTGAAGATCCAGTCGCCCGATATCCTGCACAAGACGGAGGTCGGCGGCGTCACGCTGAACATCACCGGCGCCGCAGCGCTGGATACCGCCTACGACGCCATGCTGGACGAGGTCGCGCGCCACAAGCCGGCCGCGCGCATCCACGGCATGCTCGTGCAGGCGATGGCGCCTCCGGGCTTCGAGATGATCGTCTCCACGACCAACGACCCGGTGTTCGGCCCGATCGTCATGGTCGGCGCGGGCGGCGTCCATACTGAGCTATTCAGGGATGTCACCTACCGCCTGGCGCCGGTTGACCCGGCGGAAGCGCTGCACATGCTGGCCGATCTGCGCTCCATGCCGCTGCTGCAGGGCTGGCGCGGCGCGGCGCCGGCGGACACAGCAGCCCTGGCCGAGCTGATCGCCGGCGTGTCCGCCTTTGCGGCGGCGCATCACAACCACGTGCAGGAGATCGAGCTCAACCCGGTGCTGGTGCATCCAAAGGGCGAGGGCGTCACCGTCGCGGATGCGCTGCTGACGCCGGTCCCGCAGCATCCTGGCTTGCCATCCGCGCAACCCGCAGCGTAAGCCACGACCAATCCATATCGGCGCCGTCAGAGTGCAAGTGGAACGCGAAGGGGGAGGGAACAATGTTCGTGATCAGTAGGCGGGCGGCAGCTTTGCTGGCTGGCGTAGCCATGGTGGTAGGTTTGGCGACCTCGGCATGGGCGCAGCAGGAGGGCGTCTATAGCATCCCCAGCTACAAGTTCGAGGCCGGGCCGCAGCTTGAGAACGTCAAGATCGGCTATGTCACCTACGGAAAGCTGAACGACGCCAAGAGCAACGCGGTGCTGCTTGTGCCAGGGACCAGCAGCGGGCGCCACTGGGCTGACGATTACGTGGGCCCGGGCAAGATGTACGACACGGACAAATACTTCTTTATTGGCGTGGACGTGATCGGCGGCGGCAACTCTTCGCAGCCGAGCGACGGCCTGGGGATGAACTTCCCGCGCTACACCATCCGCGACATGGTCCGCACCCAGTACGAGCTGGTGACGAAGGGTCTCGGGCTGTCCGGCCTGCTTGCCGTGGCAGGGCCGTCGATGGGTTCGTTCCAGGGTGTCGAGTGGGGCATCAACTACCCAGCGTTTATGAAGGGGCTGGTGCTGATCGTCCCCGCGGCGCGCAGCGACCAGCACTTCTATGCCATCGTTGACGCCGTAGCGGGCATGATCACGCTGGACCCGGCCTACAAAGACGGCAAATACGATCAGAACCCGACCGAGGGCATCAAGCGCGCGGGGATGATCTATTTTCCCTGGCTGTTCAGCGACGAATATCTACAGACGCTGAGGACGCCGGAGCAGTATCAGGCCGCGCTGATGGCGTTCGGCACCGGCTGGTCGAAGGTGTGGGACGCGAACGCTCTGCGCATCCGCTACGAGGCTTCGCGCAACCACGACGCGTCCGCGCCGTTCGGCGGCGACATGAAGGCGGCGCTTGGCCGGGTGCAGGCGAAGACGTTGCTGCTGACCAGCCAGACCGACCGCACGATCCCGGCCTATTTGTCCCGCGAGCTATTTGCCGGCGTGAAGAATGCGCAATATATCGAAGTTCCGACAATCCGCGGTCATCTTGGCGGCGCTGCCCCGCTGAAGGGGTCGGCAGAGGAGGCCTATATGGCGGAGAAAATCCGGGCTTTCCTCGACAGCCTGTAACTCCCTCCCAACCAAACCGAACCGGGCAGGCCGCGCCGTTCTGGCCGTGCCCGGCTAGAAAGTCACCGCATGATACGGCCGAACACATAGCCCACCACGCTTGCGACGCCGAGGGCCATGAACGGCTGATGCCGTATCTGCTGCGACAAGCCTTCCCGCTGCGCGTCCACCTTGGCCGCTGTTCGACGGGCGCCGGCGACAGCGCCGCGCACCTGGTCAACGCCTTGGCGGATCGGCGTCGCCACGGCCTCCGTCACAGTGGCCGCAGCGCCAGACACGGCGGCGGCGGCGCGCTGCTTGGCATCCGCCAGGGCCGGCGCCGGATCGGCCGCGCGCAGCTCGTCGAGCTGGTTGCGGAGTTCGTCAACTTCGGATGAGGAACTTTTCGTCTTGTCTGCCATGGGTATTCCGCCTTTTGCTGAACCTTGATAATGCCGCGATGCCGGTCGGGGTTGCAGCAATATGGATGTTGCCGCTTTTCGCCCGCGCTCTCCCTGGTCTAGGCTTGCTGCAATGGCGTCCGGCGCAGACCGGAACCGAGAAGGAGGAGGCATCTGATGGCGGGCATGCACGACGCGACGGACAATCCGGCGATCCGCAACATAGCGATCCTGGGCGCGGGCCTCGGCGGCCTGGGCATGGCGATGCGCCTTCGGGCGGAGGGCGAGGACTCCTTTGTTGTCCTGGAGAAGGCGGACCGGGTCGGCGGCACCTGGCGGGACAACGTCTATCCCGGCGCCGCCTGCGACGTGCAATCGCATCTGTATTGGTTCTCGTTCGACCGGCAGCCCGACTGGAGCCGTCTCTACCCGTTGCAGCCGGAGATCCAGGCCAACATCGAGCGCCTGACCGCCGAGCACGGCATCGTCCCGCATATCCGCTTCAATACCGAGATCACGTGGGTCCGCTGGGACCAGGACGCCGCGCTGTGGCGCCTGCGCACCGCTGCCGGGGAGGAGTTCCGCGCGCGTACGGTCGTCGCCGCATGGGGCCAGCTCAACCGGCCGAAGTTCGACATGCCCGGGGTGGAGAGCTTCGCCGGCGACTGGTTCCACTCGGCGCGCTGGCGGCACGACGTGGCTCTGGACGGGCGGCGGGTCGCCTGCGTCGGCAACGGCCCCAGCGCCGCCCAGCTCATCCCGGAGGTCGCGCCGAGGGCCGGGCGGCTGCTGGTGTTCCAGCGTTCGCCCAACTACGTCGTGCCCCGGCTCGACCGGCCCTACGACGAGGCGGAGCGCAGGATGTTCATTGCAGAACCCGAGAAATACCAGGAAAGCCGGGAGGGTTTCTATCTGGAGCACGAAACCTGGTACGGCGCGATGCGCCAGGGCACCGAAACGGCCGCCGCCTTCACCGCTGCCGCCCGCGCCCAGCTTGAGGCGCAGGTGGCCGACCCCGTGCTGCGCGAGCGGCTATGGCCGGACTACCCGATCGGCTGCAAGCGGATCATCATCTCGGACGATTTCTACCCGGCGCTCGTGCGGCCGAACGTCGAGCTGGTAACCGACGCGTTCGAGCGCATCGAGCCGCAGGGCATCCGGACGGTGGACGGACGGCTGCACGAAGTGGACGTGATCGCCTACGCCACAGGGTTTGAAACCAAGTCCTTCCTGGGTCCGGTCGAAGTCATCGGGCGAGGCGGCTACAGCCTGCGCGAGGCCTGGCAGGATGGGCCGGAAGCGTATCTCGGCATGTCTATCGCGGGCTTCCCGAATTTCTTCATGCTGTATGGCCCGAACACCAATCTCGGGCACAACTCGATCCTGCTGATGCTGGAATGCCAGTATGACTACGTGCTGCAGGCGATGCGCGCCAGTCGCGAGGCCGGGCATGCGCTGGATGTGCGGCCTGAAGTGATGACCGGCTTCAACCGGGACTTGCAGGATGCGCTGCGCGACAGCTCGTTCGCTGGCAAATGCACCAGTTGGTATAAAACCAAGGACGGACGGATCACCAATAACTGGTCTGGCAGCGTGGAGGACTACAAGGCACGCACAGCGCGGTTCGTGCCGGCGGAATATGTTCCCGCTGGGTCCTGACACGCTCCGTCCAGCCTTGTTGCTGCACCGCACAGTGCTTTGACGTGTAAGATGAAACGAGTGAGAAGAATTCCGTTCCGAGATGAAATTTTGTAGTCCATCGTACATTGGCAGGAGGTATTAACTTAAAGTAATCAAAAAACTTGACGGTATTTAGTGACAAAAGCCACCGAGATGCGGCAAAAGCCCACGCAACACGTTTTGTAGTGAGGGTTGCATGTTGGATAGCTTTCCCCGGAACGCCGTGATGCGCGCCGACCGTGTCTTCGTCGCTCTGCGTAAGTCCGGTCACGTGTCGAACAGCAGGAGCCCGGTTTTCCACGCCGTGACGCCGTTTTGTCGGATGTCGCTATGCGCCGACGAGCCAGGGCCCGGGTCCGGCTGGGCTGAACCTCCCGCCGAGCACGTCACCTGCGCGGCGTGCCTTCGGCGGTTGGCCCGGCTGCGACATTAAGGCTGAAGCAACCTCGCTCTAGATGGCTTTATCTGAGGCGAGGTCGTGTTCTTTCGTCCCGATCAGCCAAAAGCTCCGACCTCGTGCGACAGCGCCGCCGTGATCTCGCGCGTCAAGCCGAACAGCCGGCGCATGGGCTCGAATATCCGTTCGTGCTCGCCGGCGTAGGAGGTGTTGGCGCCGGGGCCGGGCGGCTCGCCGAAGTCGCGCTTGGCCGTTGTCCCGCTATCCCGTGGAAACACCTCGGCCAGCAGGTCGAGCGTCGCGATGACGTCCAGGCGCAGCAGCCGCGCCCGCAGCCCTTCCGGCGTGGCGCCGTGGCGCGGCGAAAAGTCCGGCACCTGCACCGCAAGCAGCCATAACCGGCCGATGATCGCCAGCCGCAACGCGTGCAGCAGGGTCTCGCGGTCCGTCATGCGCGGCAGTGCTGTCCACACCCGCCGCAGTCGGACCTGGTCGGCCTGCGCCCGCCGCATGGTGCCCTGCATCGGCACCCATAGCCCCAAGGCAGTCAGCGCCTCCGCGACATCCACGAGCTGGACCGCCCGGCCCGGCAGCCGCGCCTGCGCCGCCCGGTCCAGCCAGGAGCCGGGGTCGAGCATCGAGACTGTCGCCCGCAGCACGTCGAGGTCGGAGTGCCGGGCGGCATGCTCCACCAGCTCCAGCGCCCGGCGGAAGCGCGGGCTGGTCTGCCGGAGCTCGGCGAACAGCTCGGGGTCGCGCCCGACGGCGGCGCCCAGCCCGTGCAGCACGTTGGCGCACCAGCCGAGCTGCTGCAGGATGGCGTTGTTCGGGATCGCCCGCAGCTCCCGCGGGTGGCGGATGGCAGCCGGCCCGCCCGCATCGGTCTGCCGCGCGCTGGGGCGGGAGCCCGTGGTGTCCAGCAGCGCCGGGCCGAACGCGCCGAGCAGGGCGGCATAGCCGGGGTCCTCCACCAGCTCCTGCATCGCGTTCGAGGCCGTGGCGAAGAACCCGGCGGCGAAGTCGCTCTCGGCGTAGATCGGGTCGAGCTGGGTCGGCGGCGGCTGGAATACGTGCTCGGCCACCCGGGCGACGCTGGCGAGCGCCAGGCCCGGGGTGTCGAACAGCAGGTAGCCGTCGCCGCCCTGGAAGCTGCTCTCCTCGCGGATCAGCAGGCCGCCGGTGGACAACGCGGCGCGGGCGGCAGGCGGCGAAAGATAGGCGAGCCGATCGGCAAATGATCCAGGATGCGCGCCCCGGCCGATGCTCTCGCCATGCGTGTCGAACAGCACGACCTCGACGTCGCCCAGCCCGTGCCGGCCGAGTGCCTCCACGAGACGGAGCTTCAGCCGCTCCACCAGATAGCTCGCGGGAAGCTGCCCGAGGTAGCGGCCCGAATCCGAATAGCCGAACTGCAGGCACACCCGGCCGATCCCGCGCACATAGTCCCGGTAGTGCCGCGAGCGCAGCGCCTCCTCCAGCACGCGCACGCCCTCCTCCAGCGCATCGGCGGTCTCGAACAGCGGGCTGATCTCCACTTGGCGCTCCACGCCGCAGACCCGCGCCAGCCAGAGCGCCGCCAGCAAGGTGTAGCCGCTGCGGGTCTCGGCAACCAGGAACCGCGCCGGGGTGTGCCGGTCGATGTGCTTCGCGACCTGGGCGACGAGCATCATCAGCCGCATCGCCGACGACTGCTCGTTCAGCAGGGCGCCGAAATCCACCGCCTGCGGCCGCACGGCGTCGAGTGCGTCGTCCACCCCGGCGAGCAAGGTGCGGCGGCGGGAGAGGTCGGCCGGCGGGTCGTCGAGCCCCAGGCGCAGCCGGGCGGCGTTGTGCACCTGCGCCGCGTTGAGCCGGAAGTGGGCACGGGCGAGGCTCAGCCCATGCGCCATGACGCCCGCCCGAGCCACGCAAAGGCGGCGCTGCGTCGTCTTGTCCGCCCCGGCGATGGCTGCGGCGAACAGCGGCAGCAGCGGCTCGGGCGAGAGCAATGCCCGTTCGCGGCCGTCGATGAGCGCGCGGGCGAATGGTTCCACCGCCGCCGGATCGGGGCCGCTTGGCGCCAGGGCGAGTTGCGCGTCCACGGTGGCGAGGGCCTCACTCAGGCGCGCCTGGAGCGTGGCGGTGCCCTTCAGGTCGGCGGCCTCGTCGGCGAGCCGGGCGAGGCCGAGGCGCTTCATGCGCAGCCGGAGGCGCAGGCTGTCCCACCAGCCGATGTCTGTGCGTCCGTCCGTGTCGAGGCCGACCCAGGAGGCGAGCACCACTGGCGCCGGGTTCAGCCCGATCCAGGCTTGCGGGAATGCCGTGTTCGCCGCGTCCAGCAGGGCGCCGCACAGCGTGTCGAGCGCATCCCGCCCATTCGAGATCGCGACGGTGGCGGCCTGGAACTCGTCCTCAAGCGTCGGCTTCGACGGCCGGTGCGAGGGCGGGTAGCCGCTGGAACGCTCGCCGCTCGCTACCCCGGCGATGGCGGCATATACCTGCGGCGCCAGGGCGAAGGTGGGATGCGCGGTGAACACGCAGGCATAGCGCGGCCGTTCCAGCAGGGCGCGCACCTCGCGGAGCGGCAGCGCGCTGTCCTCTGGGTTGGGCCGGATCAGGCGCTCGGCCAGCCGGGCGAGCGCCGCCTGCGTGGTTGCGACCGCCGTGCCGCCCACATACTCCGCCAGGCGTCGGGCACGGTCGCTGGCTGCCGCGTCGCGCAGAAAGGCGACGATGCCGGCGAGCTGTTCCTCGTCCAGCCGGCCCTCGTCCAATTGGCGGCTGATGGCCAGCGCCGCGGTGAGCACCGGGTTGCCGAACGGGTCCTGTACTGCCCGGGCACGGGTGTCGTTGATGAGATACAGCAGGGCTGCGGCGTCGCGCGCCGGGTCCCCTGCGGAGCTGGGCAGCGTGTCAGGTTGCAAGGCGGTCTCCGGTTGCTGCACAGCCCTCACCCTCCGCGTTGACCCGGCGAAGCTCCGAGACAACGCCTTCTGAAAAAGACAGGCAAAATATGGACCACCCCGAATGCTCCCAAACTGCATTGACCTTTGGTCGGATTTATGACGAAACATCGTTCAGTTATGGCTGCAACCCTTATCAGTTCCCGCATACGCAAGCCACGCGGCCAAGGCGCCACCCGCCGGGCCGAAATATTGATCGCCGCGCAGCGCCTGTTCCTGGAGCAGGGGTTCGAGCACACCACCATGCGTCGCCTCGCCGATGCAGTGGGCGTGTCGGCGACGGCGCTCTATGTGTACTTCGCCGACAAGGACGCGATCCTGCGGGCGATCGCCGAGGCCAACTTTGCCGAGATGCTCGCCGTGCTGGAGGCCAGCCAGCGCGCGGAGATGACGCCGCTCGAGCGGTTCCGGGCGGGGTTGCACGCCTATGTGGCGTTCGGCCGCGCCCGGCCCGACGCCTACCGGCTGACCTTCCTGGCCAAGATGATGTCCCCTGCCGCACCCGGAAGGCGGACGCTGGACTGCACCGAGTTCGAGGCCGCCAATCGCTCCTTCGACATCATGGAGCGCGGGGTGGTGGAGCTGATGCAGTCCGGGCAGTTCCGGCCTGGCGACTCCCGTCTGGTGGCCGAGGCAATATGGGCCAGCCTGCATGGCGTTACCGCCCTGCTCATCGACCTCTCCATCCACCTCGAGTCTAAACCGGACTTGCTGGTTGATACCGTGCTGGATATCGCGATACGCGGCCTGTCCACTTAGGCAAGCTTGTCCACTTAGGCAGGCTTGTCGCCGTTGATTTGTTCGACATCGAACCTGCTCACGTTAATATTATCATTGTTAACTGAACAATGGTGACGTAAGGTTTAGGGCGAATTTCCTCAGGGACGCTTCCGATGCGCACCGCCGCCCTGCTTGTCTGTCTCGCGTTCCTCGCCTGCGACAAACCATTGCCAGCGCAGGCGGAGACGCCGCCGCGGCCGGTGCGGGTCCAGGCCGTGGTGTTCACCGAGCCGCGGGCAACCCTGACCTACTCCGGCACGGTCCAGGCTCGGCGTCAGGCCGAACTGGCGTTCCGGGTCGGCGGCAAGGTCATTGCCCGGCCGGTCGATTTGGGCGCTCGGGTCCATGCCGGCGACGTGCTCGCCCGGCTCGATCCCGCCGACCTGGCGCTGTCCGCCGAGGCCGCGCAGAACGCCATGGCCGCCGCTGTCGCCGACGCAACGAATGCCCGGCTCGAGTTTCAGCGCTACGAGAACCTGGGCCGCGCCTCGCCGGCCTTCCTGGCGTCGGAGCGTGAGAAGCGCGTCGCTGCCAACATGATGGCAAATGCCCGCCTGGCCCAGTCCCAGCGGCAATACGCCCTGGCGCTGTCGCAGCAGAATTATGGCACCCTGATTGCCGATACCGACGGCGTCGTGGTGGCGCTGCCGGTCGAGATCGGCCAGGTGGTGGCGGCGGGCCAGAGCGTCATGACCCTGGCGCAGACCGCAGAGACCGAGGTGCTGGTCGATCTGCCGGAGAACCGGCTGCCTGAACTGCGCGCCGCCGATGAGATCACCGTCGTCCCCTGGTCAGACCCGACCCTGTCCCTCGCCGGCCGAGTACGCGAGGTCGCGGCCCGCGCCGATCCGGCCAGCCGCACCTTCGCCGTCCGCATCGCCATGCGAACCGCCGGTGACCAGTTGCGGCTGGGCGGCACGGCAACGGTGCGGTTGACCGGACATGGCGCCGGACCAGTCGCCATCCTGCCAGCCTCCGCCTTGGGCGACTGCGACGGCAAGCCGTGCGTCTGGGTGCTGGACGAGCAGCGGAGCCGCGCCGTGCCGCGCCCGGTCGGCGTCGCGGCGTTCCAGGGCGACCACGTCGCCATCGCATTCGGGCTGCAGCCGGGCGATCAGGTGGTGACTGCGGGGGTGACCCAGCTCGATCCCGCCCTGGCCGTCGTCGCATGGGGCGGAGCGCAGCGATGAACCTCTCGGCGATTGCGCTGCGCCACCGCACGCTGACTTGGTTCGCCATGCTGGCCATAGCGGTCGCGGGCGCCTGGGCCTACCTGCAGCTCGGCCGCGCCGAGGACCCGCCGTTCACCATCAAGAACATGGTGGTGACAGCCGCCTGGCCCGGCGCCTCCGCCGAGCTGATGGCGCGGGAGGTCACCGACCGGATCGAGCGCAAGCTGCAGGAGCTGCCCTTCCTCGACCACGCGGAGACGCAGACCAAGCCTGGCAGTAGTACGACGATCATCACGCTGCGCGACGACACGCCGCCGAAGCGCACGCCGGAGCTTTGGTACCAGGTCCGCAAGAAGCTCGCCGACCTCATGCCCAGTCTGCCGCCGGGCGTGCAGGGGCCGTTCTTCAACGACGAGTTCGGCGACGTGTTCGGCCTGGTGTACGCAATGTCGGGCGAAGGCTTTACCCTGCCCGAGCTGAAGCACGTGGCGGAAGACGTGCGGGAGCGGCTGCTGACCGTGCCCGGCGTCGCCAAGGTCCAGTTGCTGGGACAGCAGGACGAGCGCATCACCATCGAGTTCAGCCCCCGCCGCCTGGCGCAGTTCGGCCTGTCGCTGCAAGACGTCTCGGCGGCGATACAGCGGGAGAACAGCGTGGTCGCCGGCGGCTTCGTCGAGACGGCGCGCGACCGCATTTTCGTGCGCACCGGCGCTGGCATCGACGGCGCGGCGGAGCTGAGGCACATGCCCCTGCAGGCCGGCGGGCGCCTGGTGCCGCTGGGCGACATCGCGGAGGTCACCCGCGGCACGGTCGATCCCCCCGTTTCGACGATGTGGTTCGCGGGCAAGCCGGCGTTGGGTCTGGCCATCTCGATGGCGGAGGGCGGCAACCTGCTCGACCTCGGCCACCGCATCGAGGCGCGGGTCGCCGAGGTAGCGCCCGCCTTGCCCCTGGGCATGCGGCTTGACCGGGTGCACGATCAGGCGGAGGTGGTCGCGGCCGATGTGGGCGACTTCCAGGAAAGTTTCCTTGAGGCGCTGGCCATTGTGCTGCTCGTGTCTTTCGCGAGCCTCGGCTGGCGCACCGGCATCGTCGTCGCCATCAGCGTGCCGCTGGTGCTGGCCGGCGTGCTGATCGGCATGAAGCTGCTGGGCATCGACCTGCAGCGCATCTCGCTCGGCGCCATGGTGATCGCGCTGGGCCTGCTGGTCGATGACGCGATCATCGCGGTGGAAACCATGTCGGTGAAGCTGGAGCAGGGCTGGGACCGCCTGCGCGCCGGCAGCTTCGCCTACACATCGACGGCATTCCCGATGCTGACCGGCACGCTGGTGACCGCGGCGGGCTACCTGCCGATCGGCCTGGCGCAGTCCAGCACCGGCGAGTACACCCAGGACATCTTCCGCGTCGTCGGCCTGTCGCTGGTGCTGTCCTGGTTCGTCGCCGTGCTGTTCGTGCCGTTGCTCGGGGCCAGCCTGTTGCCGGAGACCCGCACCCATGCCGGCCATGACGTGTACGGCACGCGCGCCTATCGCGGGGTCCGCCGGGTGGTGGGCTGGTGCGTGCGCTGGCGATGGCTGGTGATCGGCGCGACCGTGCTGGCCTTCGCGGCGGCGGTCGTCGGCTTTACCCGGGTGCCGCAGCAGTTTTTCCCGAATTCCGATCGGCTGGAGGTCATTATCGACCTGCGCCTGCCCGAGGGCGGCGCCTATGCCGCCACGGCGGCGGAGGTCACCCGGCTCGACGCCGTGCTGGCCGCCGATCCCGGCGTGAAGTCCTGGGTCGGCTACGTCGGCAGCGGCAGCCCGCGCTTCTTCCTGGGTTCCGCGCCGGAGTTGGAGAACGCGAACTTCGCCCAGGTCATCGTCAACATGAAGTCCATCTCGGCGCGGGAGGCGACGCTCGCCCGGCTGCACGCGCTGTCAGACAGCGGCGCCTTCCCCGACGTGCGCATGCGCAGCGGCCGGTTGGAGCTTGGGCCGCCGGTCGGCTATCCCGTGCAGTTCCGCGTGCTCGGCCCCGATCCCCTCGTGCTGCGCGGCGTCGCGGACCAGGTTCGGGTGGCGATGCGCGCCAACCCGCACCTGCGCAACGTCGGCGACAGTTGGGGCAATGCCGCCAAGTCCGTGCAGGTCGATGTTGACCAGAACAAGGCCCGGCTGCTCGGCTTGACCAGCGAGGACGTGTCGGCCGCCCTGCAGGCCGTGCTGCAGGGCGTGACGATGACCCAGTACCGCGAGGGGACGGACCTGATCCCAGTGCTGATCCGCGCCACCCCATCGGAACGCGGCGATCTCGCGGCGCTGGCCGAGCTGCCGGTCCCGGCCGGCGGGCGCACGGTGCCGCTGGGTCAGGTGGCACGCATTTCCTACGGCCTGGAGGCGCCGACGGTTTGGCGCCGCAACCGCACGCCGATGCTGCTGGTCCGCGCCGACATCGCGGACGGCACCCAGGCGCCGGTCGCGACGGCGCAGGTGCTGCCGACCCTGGATGCGATCAAGGCCGCTCTGCCGCCGGGCTACTCGATCGAGACCGCCGGTGCCGTGGAGGAGAGCGCGAAAGGCCAGGCCTCGGTGAATGCGGTGATGCCGCTGATGGTGCTGGTGATGATCACGCTGCTGATGCTGCAGTTGCAGAGCTTCGGCCGGGTGGCGATGGTGATCCTGACGGCGCCGCTGGGCCTGATCGGCGTCACCGCGGCGCTGCTGGCGACCGGCGCGCCGTTCGGCTTTGTCGCGACTTTGGGCTTCATCGCGCTAGCTGGGATCATCATGCGCAACTCGGTGATCCTGGTGGACCAGATCGACAGCGATGCCCGGGAGGGCCTGCCGCTGGCCGAGGCGATCGTTGAGGCGACGGTGCGCCGGGCGCGCCCGATCGTGCTGACGGCGGCAGCGGCGATCCTGGCGCTGGTGCCGCTGGCGTTCTCGGTGTTCTGGGGCCCGATGGCCATTGCGATCATGGGCGGGCTGGTCAGCGCCACGGCGTTGACCCTGTGCTTCGTGCCGGCGCTGTATGCCGCCTGGAACCGCGTCGAACAAGCACGCCCGGCTATGACCGACGCGCAAAAGGCAGAGCTTACCCCCAGCAAAGCCTACCACGTTTAGGCGGTCATTGTTTCAGGTGTCGGCGGGGTCGCGGGAGCCAGCTTCCATCTGATACAGCGTATGATAGCGCCTTCGCCGTGCGGCGCGGGCAGCGTCCGGCGGGGCAGGGGCCACCCGCTCCTCGACGGGCGGCGGCGTGCACACCTCGGCCACCGTTGCCGCGCCAGCCGCCAGCATCGCCAGGCGCGCCGCCCCCAGCGAGGCGCCCAGCACGCTGCCGCGCGGACGCAGCAGCGCCAGGCCCAGCACGTCCGCCAGCATCCCCGCCCAGAAACGGCTGCGCGAGCCGCCGCCCACCAGCGCGCACTCGCGCAGGTCCACGCCGGCCTCCCGCACCACGTCCAAGCCGTCCGCCAGAGCGAACGCGACTCCCTCCAGCACGGCGTAGGTCAGCGCCTCCGCCCCATGGTCCGGCCGCAGGCCGGCGAACATCGCGGTCGCATCGGGGTCGTTGTGCGGGGTGCGCTCGCCGGTCAGATACGGCAGGAACAACGGCGCGTCCCGCCGCCATTCCGCCGACGTGGCACAGGCCGCAACCCGGTTCAGCAGGCCGTCGATGTCCGTCTGGCCCAGCACGTCCGCCACCCAGGACAGCGCGGACGACGCCGAAAGTATGACCGCCATGACGTGCCACTGGCCCGGCAGCGCGTGGCAGAATGCGTGCAGCGTCCGCTCCGGCCGGGCCATCAGCCGGTCGGTCGCGGCGAACACCACGCCGGAGGTGCCGAGCGACAGGAACCCGCTGCCCGCAGCCACCGCGCCGATCCCGACGGCCGAGGCGGCGTTGTCCCCCCCGCCGCCGGCCACCACGACACACCGCCCTGCCAGCCCCCATGATGCCGCCAGCGCTGCACTCAGCACGCCGGACACCGCCGAGCCCTCCACCAGCCGCGGCATGTGCCTGCGCCCGAGATCGCAGGCCGCGAGCAGGGTGTCGTCCCAGTCCCGCGCCGCGATATCGAGCCACAACGTGCCGGAGGCGTCGGACATCTCGCCCACCCGCTCGCCGGTCAGGCAAAGCCGCACGTAGTCCTTCGGCAGCAGCACCGTTTGCAGCTTCGCGAACACGTCCGGCTCGTGTCGCTGCACCCAGAGCAGCTTCGGCGCGGTGAAGCCCGGCATCGCCCGGTTGCAAGCGCGGGTGCGGAAGTCCGGCACGCGGCGCTCAAGCTCCACGCACTCGGCGGCGGCGCGCCCGTCGTTCCACAGGATGGCGGGGCGCAATACCGCGTTCTGCGCATCCAGCAGCACCGCGCCGTGCATCTGGCCGGACAGCCCAATGCCGTCGAGGCCGGCCCACGCCGCCGGCGCAGCCGCGCGGACCTGCGCCACCGCAGCCTCGGTCGCACGCCACCATGCGGCCGGGTCCTGTTCCGACCACAGCGGCTGCGGGCGCTGCACTTCCAGCGGCGCCGAGCCCTCCGCCAGCACCGCCTGCGCGTCGTCGATCAGCAGCGCCTTGACGGAGGACGTGCCGGCGTCGATGCCGAGCCAGCTCATACCCGGGCTCCCGCTGCGTTGAACAGATAGGCGTGCGCCGGGTCGAAGCCGACGCGCAGCGCCTCGCCGCGCTGGACCATGGCGCGGCCGGGGACGCCGATGGTGAGCGTCTCGCCGCCGGGCGCCTGCGCATAGACCTGGCTGGTGCCGCCGAGGTGCTCGGCGAACTCTGCCTGCAGCAGCAGCGCGGCCGGCGCCTCGCCGCCCAGGGTCAGGTGCTCCGGCCGCAGCCCCAGCGTGAGCGGCCCCGGCGGCGTGCCGGGCGGCACCGCAAGCGGCGCTGCCAGCGCGGGATGCCGCAGCAGCCCGCCCTCCGCCGCCGCCGTCAGCATGTTCATGCGCGGCGAGCCGATGAACCCGGCGACGAAAAGGTTGGCCGGGCGCTCATACAGATCGAGCGGCGTGCCGATCTGCTCGACGCGCCCGCCACGCAGCACCACGATACGGTCCGCCAAGGTCATCGCCTCCACCTGGTCGTGCGTCACATACACCATCGTGGCGCCGATCTCGCGATGCAAGCGCGCGATCTCGACCCGCATCTGGCTGCGCAGCTCGGCGTCGAGGTTGGACAGCGGCTCGTCGAACAAAAACAGCTTGGGGTCGCGCACGATGGCGCGGCCGATGGCGACGCGCTGCCGCTGCCCACCCGACAGCGCGCGGGGACGGCGGTCGAGCAACGGGACGATCTGCAGCACCCGCGCCGCCTCGTCCACGCGCCGGGTCACGTCCGCGGCCGGGATGCCGGCCATCTTGAGGCCGAAGCCCATGTTCTGCCGCACGCTCATATGCGGGTACAGCGCGTAGGACTGGAACACCATCGCGACACCGCGGCGCGCCGGGTGCGTGTCGGTGACCCGCTGCTCGTCGATCCAGACCTCGCCGCCGCTCGCCTCCTCCAGCCCGGCAAGCAGTCGCAGCAGCGTGCTCTTGCCGCAGCCGCTGGGGCCGACGAACACCACGAACTCGCCCCGCGCCGCCTCCAGGCTGACGCCGTCCACGACGGTGATCTCGCCGTAGCGCTTGACCATGTTCTCGAGGCGGAGGAAGGCCATGTCAGTGCAGCTCCATAGGTGGCATCCACTCCAGCCGGACGGCATCCGGACATCACTTCGACGCGCCCATCGTCAGGCCGCGGATCATGTGGCGCGACACCAGCAGGGCGAAGATGGTCACCGGCAGAACAATGAGGGTTCCCGTCGCCATGATCTTGCCCCAGGGCAGCTCGTAGCCGGACATGAAGCTGGTGGCGGCGACGGGCGCGGTCTGCACGGCGCGCCGGGTAAGCACGAGGGCGAACAGCAGCTCATTCCAGGAGAAGATGAAGCTGAAGATGGCCGACACCGCGACGCCGGGCAGGCCGAGCGGCAGGTAGATGCGCCAGAAGATGCCGAACTGGTTGACCCCGTCCAGGCGCGCGGCCTGTTCCAGCTCGTGCGGGATGGAGCGGAACTGGTCCGTGCAGATCCACACCACGATCGGCAGGGTGAACGTCAGATAGACCAGGATCAGGACCAGATAGGTGTCCAATAGCCCGGCGTTTCGCGCCAGCAGGTAAATCGGCAGCGCCAGCACGATGGGGCTGATCATCCGGTTGGAGATGAACCAGAACCACAAATCGGATTTGCCGCGGAACTCGAAGCGCGCAAGCGCGTAGGCGGCCGGCGTACCCAGCACGATGGCAAGCCCCGTGGTGCACAACGCGACGACCAGGCTGTCGAAGATCGCGGACGTGACCTTCTGGTCGGCGAACACCGTCTGATAGTGCTCGATCGTCGGCGCGAACAGCCAGCGCGGCGGCGAGGCGAGCAGGTCGGCGCCGCTCTTGAAGCTGCTGGACACCATCCAGTAGAACGGGAACACCGCGAACACGAACACCGCCAGCAATCCGAACAGGTGCAGCAGGCGGCCGGGAAGTCGTGCGGCCCTCATGCGATCTCCCGATACAGAAAACGGATATACAGCCGGCTGAGCACGACGGTCAGGATCAGCAGCAGGATCGCCTGCGCGCTCGCGGTGCCCATGTCGAACACGCGGAACCCGGTGCGCTGCACCAGGATCGAGATGACCTCCGTCGCAGTGCCGGGGCCGCCGCGGGTCATGGTGAACACCATGTCGAACAGCTTGAGCACGTCCGCCGAGCGCAGGATCAGCATGGCGGTGAGGCCTGGCAGCAAGTAGGGCAACTGCACATGGCGCAGGATGGCGAGCGGGTGCGTCGTCTCAAGCCGCGCGGCCTCCTCGACCTCGACCGGGACCATGCTGAGGCCCGACAGGAAGATCAGCGCGCAGAACGGCGTCCACTGCCAAATGTCCATGATCGCGATCGCGGCGAACGACCCGGCGGGGCTGCCGAGCCAGTCGAGCGGCCCGAAGCCGAGCCAGCCGGCGAACTGGTTGGCGACCCCGAACTCCCGGTTGAACACCAGGCGCCCCAGCAGGCCCACCACGGCGTAGGTGGTCGCGAGCGGCACCACGAGCGACACCCGCGCCACCGCCCGCATCATCCCCCAGCCGGGCCGGTGCAACAGCAGGGCGATGCCGAGGCCGAGCGCCAACTGCACCGGCATCACCGTCAGGAAGAACCGGCCGCTGACCCCCAGCGCGTTCCAGAACGAGCCGTCCATCAGCACGTGCGCGTAGTTCTCCACGCCGACGAACGGGAAGCCGTCGCGCACCCGCACGAGGTTATACTGGCGAAAGCTGGTCACCAGCGCGAACAGCGTCGGGTAGATGCCGACCGCGAGCAGGGTCAGCACCGCCGGCGCCAGGAACAGCAGCGGCGTCCAGCGCGCGTGTTCCAGCCGGGCACGGCCGGCGCGCGGCTGGGTCATGGGCTGCGGCCTGCTCATTCGAGGTTGGTGTGGCGCGCGCGCATGGCGGCCGGCGTCACGCCGAGGCGGTCACGCAAACGCAACACCAGGACTTCGAACAGAATAAACAACGCACCCTCATACAAGGAGCCCATCGGCAGCACGGACGTCCCCGCCTGATCATCCGACATCGTTTGCGCGGGAACGCACAGCACCAGGTCGGCCCGGCGCGCCGCCTCACCATCGGGCTGCGCCGTCACCACCAACGTACGCGCGCCGGCCGCAGCGGCCGCTCCCATCAGTGCCAGGATGGTCGCAAACGCGCCGGGGCCGGCGGATACCATGAACAGGTCGCCCGCGCCCACGGCCGGCGTGGTCATCTCGCCCACCACTGCCGCATGCAGCCCCAAATGGAACAGCCGCATCGCGAGGCCGCGAACCTGCAGGCCCTCGCGTCCCACGCCGTGCAGCACGACGCGGTTGGCCGCGGCCAGCGCCGATACGGCCGCATCGACCTGCGCCTCGTCAAGCTGGGCGAACACTCCGCCCAGCTCGTCGAGTGCCCGTTGATAGACGCTGCCCACTACTGCAGGAGCGGCTTCTTGCCGTCGTAGTAACCTTCTTTGGTCAGGATCGCCTCCATGCGGCGGCCGATCTCGTCCGAGCCCTGCTCGACCGTCACCTGGCCGAGCTGCATCTTGCTGCCCCATTCGGCCACGATCTCGCTGATCGCCGGCCAGGACGGGAAGCGCGGGCGGAACTCGGGCACGCCCTTCTGCCAGCTCGCCACCATCGGCTCGACGAACTTGTACTGCGACTTGATCTCCGGCAGGTTGTACACGCTCTGCCGCCCGGACACGCCGCCGGCCTCCACGTACTGCTTGGCGATCGCCTCGCTGGTGGCCCACTGGATGAACAGCCACGCGGCCTTCTGCTCCCGCGGCGGTGCCTGCGACGCGACGGCGAGCGAGAACCCGCCCAGTGCCGGCAAGCGTCCGGCCGGACCCGCAGGCTCCGGCGCCACGGCGAGGCAGTCTGTCACCTTGCTGGTCTTCGGATCGGTCAGCGTCGAATAGAACGCCGACCACTCGGTCAGAAGAGCCACTTGGCCCTGCGCGAACGCATTGACCGCCTCGGCGTGGTCCATGCTCACGAAGCCCACCGGCATGTATGGCGCCAGGTCCTGCCGGAACTGCAACCCGGTTTGGCTGCCCGCGGATTTCAGGTTGGAGTGGAACGACTTGTCCAGCAGCGAGCCGCCGAACGGCCACAGCATCCGCATGAAGCTGTCGGCGGACTGCGTCTCCCCGCGCAGCGACTGCAGCACGTAGCCGTACTGGTTCTTCGCCTTGTCGGTGAGCTTCGGCGCATAGACCTTCGCCAGCTCGTCCCAGGTGGCCGGCGGCTTGTCGAACCCGGCGCTCTTCAGCATGCAGGCATTATAGTACAGCAGCCCGGAGTAGTTATCGAACGGCAGCCCATAGACCTTGCCGCCCCAACTGCCAAACGCGTCGAGCAGCAGCGGGAAGAACCCGTCCATCTTGAGCGCCGGGTCGGCGACCGCCGGGTCCTTGGTGAAGGTCTCGGCCGGCACGATCCAGCCATTCTCGGCGAACTCGCCCATCCAAACCAGGTCCACCAGCGCCACCGTGAGGTCGCCGTGCGCGGTGAAGTTCAGCACCTGCTTCTCGCGCGAGTTCTCGTACGGGACGATCTCGTAGTTGACCTTGATGCCGGTCCGCCGCTCGAACTCCGGCAGCAGCTTGATGATGGCGCGATAGCCCGGCCGGTCGAGGAACGTCACGCTGATCTGCGCGCCCTTCAACGGCGCGGCGGCGCTCTCCAGCGTCCAGGTCGGCGTCTGGGCCTGGGCCTGGGCCTGGCCGGACAGCAAGGCGGCCGCGCAGGCGGCAGCCAGCAACAAGGCTCTCATACGTTGTTCTCCCCTGGATAGATGATTGTTTTCACGCGTCGCCGGCCCTCGCGCAGGTTAGACGAGGCAACGCGGGCGTCATGCGGGCCGTGCAGGTAAAGGGCACTGGACATGCGACCACGCTACATTCGCAAAAATCAAAAGGGCAAGTGTTCAAAGCATATAAAAATCGCTTCCCCAGCGCGGCATGGGTTCGGCTAGGATGTTTTGAACGTTGGCAGGCTGAAACGGCCGGCACAAGCTGGGAAGGAACGAAGATGAAGCTTACCCGACGAGGCTTTGCCGCCGGCGCCGCGCTGCTGCCGCTGGCCGGCGCTGCCCGCGCGCAGGCGACCGGGCCGGTGGACGCGGGCAAGGTATCGCCTGACCTTCGCCAGCAGGCGGCCGGGAAGAAGTGGCAGATCGCGACGGTGGTGAAGGTGGACGGCATCGCCTGGTTCGACCGCATGCGCGCGGGCGTGGAGCAGTTCGGCCGCGACACCGGGCACGACGCCTGGATGGTCGGGCCGAGCCAGGCCGACGCCGCCGCCCAGGTGCAGTTGGTCGAGAACCTGATCGGCCAGGGCGTGGACGCCATCTGCATCGTGCCGTTCTCGGTCGAGGCGGTGGAGCCGGTGCTGAAGAAGGCACGCGACCGCGGCATCGTCGTCGTGGCGCACGAGGCCAGCAACTTGGTGCAGGCCGACTTCATCATCGAGGCGTTCGACAACCGGGCGTACGGCGCCAAGCTGATGCAGGAGCTGGGGCAGCGCACCGGCGGCACGGGCAAGTACGTCGCGACCGTCGGCAGCCTGACCAGTCAGTCGCACAATGAGTGGATCGACGGCGCGGTGGCCTACCAGAAAGAGCACTTCCCGCAGATGCGGGAGGCGGTGCGCCGGGTCGAGAGCTACGACGACGCGGAGGTCGCCTATAACAAGCTGAAGGAGGTGCTGACAGCGCATCCCGACCTGCGCGGCATCATCGGCGCGCCGATGCCGGCCAGCGCTGGGGCCGGCCGGCTGATCGCCGAGCGCGACGCCAAGGGCAAGCTGCTGTTCAGCGGCACCGGGCTGGTGTCGGTCGCCGGGCAGTACCTGCAGGACGGCGACATCCAGTATATCCAGTTCTGGGACCCTGCCGTCGCGGGCTACGCCATGTCGGTGCTGGCGGCGATGCGCCTGCGCGGCCACAATGCGGAGATCAAGGCGGGGCTGGACCTCGGGCTGGACGGCTACCACAGCCTGCTCGCACCCGATGCGAAGCGGCCAGGGCTGCTGTATGGCGCGGGCTGGGTGGGCGTGACCAAGGAGAACATGGCCCAATACAATTTCTGAGTCGGCGGCGGCGCTTCTGGAGCTGCGAAGCGTCTCGAAGCGGTTCGGCGGCGTCCAGGCGCTTGACCAGGTGTCGTTCCAGATCGCTCCCGGCGAGGTGCGCTGCCTCGCCGGGGAGAACGGGTCGGGCAAAAGCACTGTCATCAAGGTGCTGAGCGGCGTGCACCGGGCCGATAGCGGCGAGGTCGTGTTGGCCGGTGCGGCGCGCGCCGCCATGACACCGCGCGAGGCGATCGCGGCTGGGGTGCAGGTCATCTACCAGGATTTTTCGCTGTTCCCGAACCTCACGGTCGCGGAGAACCTCGCGGCCGGCCAGGACCTCGGCGCGCGGCGCTGGCTGCTGAACCGCGGCCGGGCGCGGCATGCCGTGGCGGAGGCGTCCGCGCGCCTTGGCGTAATGCTCGACCCGGATGCCGAGGTCGGCAGCCTGCCGGTGGCGGGCCGGCAACTGGTCGCGGTCGCCCGCGCCCTGCTGGCCGATGTGCGCCTGCTGATCATGGACGAGCCGACGACGGCGCTGACGCACCAGGAGGTCGCCCGGCTGTTCCAACTGGTCGCCGGCCTGCAGGCGCGCGGCATCGCCGTGCTGTTCGTCAGCCACAAAATGCGCGAGATGCTGGCGGTCGCCGACAGCCTGACGGTCCTGCGCAACGGCCGCGTGGTCGCCGAGGGGCCGATGGCGGAGTTCGACGAGGCCCGCATCACCCGCGCCATGACTGGGCATGACCCCGGCGCCGTGCGGCACGCCTGGACGCTGCCGCCGGCCGGCACCCCGCCGCGGCTGGAGCTGCGCGGCCTGACGGTGCCCGGAGAGGTGGCGGACGTGTCGTTCAGCCTGATGCCCGGCGAGGTGGTGGGCGTCGCCGGGCTGCTCGGCTCCGGACGGACCGAGCTGGCCCTGGCGCTGTTCGGCATGCGGCCGGGCTATGTGGGGCAAATCCTGCTGGACGGGCGCCCGGTCGAACTGCGCAGCGTCGCCCACGCGGTCGCGGCCGGGATCGCCTATGTGCCGGAGGACCGCCTGACCGAGGGCCTGTTCCCGGCGCGGAGCATCGACGACAACCTGCTGGCGGCCTCGCTGGACCGGCTGGGCGGGCGGACCGGGTGGCTGGACGCCACGGCCGGGCAGCGTGCGGCGGCAGGCGCAATCCGCGACATGGCCATCGCGACGCCCTCTGGCGACCGTGCGGTGTCGGAGCTTTCGGGCGGCAACCAGCAGCGCGTAGTGATCGGGCGGTGGCTGCTGACCTGGGCGCGGGTGCTGGTGCTGAACGGCCCGACCGTGGGGGTGGACGTGGGCAGCAAGGCCGGCATCCACCGGACGTTGCGCGAGCTGGCGCGGGACCAGGGGCTGGCAGTGCTGATGGTGTCGGACGACGGGCCGGAGCTGGCGGAGAACTGCGGCCGGGTGCTGCTGGTGCATCGCGGGCGGCTGGCGGGCGCGCTGGAGGGCGACGCTCTGACCGACGCCGCCATCACCGACCGCCTGCGGGCGCTGACATGAACGCGCCCGCATGAAAACGTGGGGGCTGCGCTCGCCGGAGGCTGCGGTAGCGGTCGTGCTCGTTGCGGCGGCGCTGCTGATCGGGGCGGCGAACCCGGCGTTCTGGGGTTGGGGCAACCTGTTCGGACTGCTGCGCAGCGCGTCGGTTTCCGGGATCATGGCGCTGGGCGTGCTGCTTGTGCTGATCGCCGGCGGCATCGACGTGTCGTTCCCGGCCTTCGCGGCGGCGGCAATGTATCTCTCGGTGCGGGCGGTGGCGGATTGGGGCTGGCCCGGCAGCGTCGGCTTCATGTTCCTGCTGGCCGCCGGCATCGGGCTGCTGCTCGGCATGGTGAACGCGCTGTTCGTGCACAGCGTGCGGCTGGTGCCGCTGATCGTGACGCTCGGCACCGGCGCGGTGGTGCGCGGCTTCCTGCTGGGCGTGGTCGGCACCAGCGTCGTGAACGTCGGGCGGATGCCGCCGGACGCGGTGGCGTTCGGGCGTCTGGCGCTGGTCGGCTGGGAGGCAAATGAGGGCCGGGTGCAGCTTTCGGTGGTCGTGCTGGTCTGGGCGGCGGCGGCGCTCGGGGTGCATCTGCTGCTGCGCCTGACCGTGCCGGGCCGGGGACTGTATGCGCTGGGCGGCGACGCGGAGGCGGCCAAGCGGGTCGGCTTCGACGTCCGCGGGCTGACCTATCTGGCCTATGGCCTCGCGGGGGCGTTGGCCGGCGTGGCGGGCTTGCTGCACGCGTGTGTTGCCTGGCAGGCCAGCCCGCGGGAGTTCATCGGGCTCGAACTCGACGTGCTCGCGGCCGTGGTGCTGGGCGGCGCCAGCATCTTCGGCGGGCGCGGCAGCGTGCCGGGCACCGTGCTGGGCGTGCTGCTGCTGGTGCTGGTCAACAACAGCTTAATTCTACTTGGCGTGCCCACGACCTGGCAGCGCGTCGTGGTTGGCGGCATCCTGGTCGGCGCCGCGGGCGTCACGGCGATGCGCGAACGCGGGCGGCGTCCGGCGGCCTCCATCACGGCCGGGGCCTGACCTGCGCCGCCATAGCAACCTGCTGACGCTCGCGACCCTCCTCGTGGTCGTGTTCGCGGCCATGGCATGGTGGGCGCCGTCCGGGCGGTTCCTGCGAACAGCGAACTTCGAGGGCTTGTCCTACGTCGCCCCCGAACTCGGCCTGCTGGCTGTCGCGACGATGGCCGCGATGCTGACTGGCGGCATCGACCTATCGCTGATCGGCGTCGCCAACCTGGCCGGCATCCTCGCCGGGCTGCTGTTCCACTGGGCGGCTGGCGCTCCGCGCGGGCCGGAGCTGGCCGGGCTGGCGGTGCCGTGGGTGGTGGCCGGGGTAGGATGCGCGCTGCTGGTCGGCGCGCTGGCCGGGTTGCTGAACGGGCTGCTGATCGCGCGGCTGCGGCTGACGCCGATCCTGGCGACCATTGGCACCGGGCAGATGTTCACCGGACTTGCCTTGGTGCTGACCGGCGGGCCGGCCATCGTCGGGTTTCCCTCGGCCTGGCAGGCGCTGGGCGGCGGCACGCTGCTCGGCATCGCCGGGCCGCTCTGGGTGCTGCTGCTTTGCGCGTTGTGCGTGGGCGTGCTGCTGTCCCGCACGGTTTGGGGGCGGACGCTGACCCTGATCGGGTCGGGTGCCCGTGCGGCGGAGTTCGCCGGCCTGCGGACCGCCCGGGCGGTGGCGCTGTCCTACGTGCTGACCGGAGTGCTGGCGGCGGCGGCCGGCGTGCTGCTGTCGGCGCGCACCAACGCGGCCAAGAGCGACTACGGCACCAGCTATCTGCTGCAGGCCATCCTGGTCGCGGTGCTAGCGGGCACCAACCCGGCGGGCGGACGCGGCTCGGTGCCCGCCGTGCTGCTGGCGCTATGCACGCTGATGCTGCTGTCCAGCGGGTTCCAGCTTATGCGGTTCAGCAACTTCCTAGTCGATTTCATCTGGGGTGCGACCTTGCTCGGCGCGATGACGCTCGGCGCGGCGCTGCGCCGAGAACGGTAAAAGGTTTCGGCCAGCGCTCGCACCGCGCGTTAGGCAGCGCGTTGCGGCCGTTCACGGCGGGAGAACCGCATCGTGCCGTCGTCCAGCTTGCCAAACCGCAGGGTCACCAAATCGACGGCATAGTTCTGATACAGCTTCCACGGCTTCTTCGATCCCTGCATCGGCAGTTGCTTGATCGCCCGCTGCACGTAGCCGGAAGTGAAATCGAGGAACGGCTCCTCGGTGACGCTCGGGTCGCGTATTGGCGTGCACTTCGCATAGTCGTGCCGGTCCATATGGTGCAGCAGGCGGCAGACATACTCGCAGGTCAGGTCGCACTTCAGCGTCCACGACGCGTTGGTGTAGCCGAAGGCGGTCGCGAGGTTCGGCACGTCGCTGTACATCATGCCTTTATAGCTCATGGACTTGGCGGGATCGAAACGCTCGCCGTCCACGGTGATCTCCATCCCGCTCAGGATCTTCAGGTTCAGGCCGGTCGCCGTGACGATCACGTCCGCCGCGAGCTCGACGCCGGAGCGAAGCTTGATGCCCGTTTCGGTGAACGTCTCGATGGTGTCCGTCACGACCGACGCCTCGCCGGCCTTGATCGAGTGGAACAGGTCGGAGTCCGGCACCAGGCACAGCCGCTGGTCCCAGGGATTGTAGGTCGGCGTGAAATGGGTGGCGACGTCGTAGTCCTTGCCGAGGTGGTGACGTACGCCGCCGATGACCTGCTGCTTGAACTTCTCTGGTTTGCGGCGGGCCAGGTTGTAGAAGAACATCGTCAGCAGCACGTTGCGCCAGCGTGTGAGGCCATAGGCCAGCTTGGCCGGGAGATGACGCCGCAGCCGGTTCGCGAGCTGATCCTCCGCCGGACGCGATACGACGTAGGTCGGCGACCGCTGCAGCATGGTGACATGCGCGGCCTGGTCAGCCATCGCCGGCACCAGGGTGACCGCCGTCGCGCCGCTGCCAATCACAACCACCCGCTTGCCGGCGTAGTCGAGGTTCTCGGGCCACTTCTGCGGATGCACGATCTGCCCGGCAAACTGCTTGCTGCCGGGGAACTCGGGCGAGTAGCCGCCGGCATAGTCGTAGTAGCCGGTGCAGGAAAACAGGAAACCGCAGGTGAACCGCACCGGCTCCTTGTCCGCGCCCCGCTCGGCTTCGACGGTCCAGACCGCGTCCTGCGACGACCACGACACCCGCTTGACGGCGTGGTGGAAGCGGATCTTGCGATCGACCCCGTACTCCTCGGCAGTCTCGCGCACGTATTTCAGGATCGACGGCCCGTCGGCGATGGCCCTCGCCTCGCTCCACGGGCGGAAGGAGTAGCCGAGCGTGTACATGTCGGAGTCGGAGCGGATGCCGGGATAGCGGAACAGGTCCCACGTTCCCCCGATGACGTCGCGCCCCTCGAGGATCACGAACGTCTTGTCGCGGCATTTCATCGTGAGATGGCAGCCAGCATCCACGCCGGATAGCCCGGCGCCAACAATCAAGACGTCAAAATGCTCCGGCATCAAAGAATTCTAGCTCTTGTTAGCAATGCGATGCCCTGCACGTATCGCAGGCGGCCATCATGCTGTAATCGGACGACGCACCGATGCGATGGCGTGGGGTGGTGATCCCAGCAGGCATCGCTCTAGGGAGATAGGCACGGTTCGGGCGGCGGCCCAGCGCGGCCCGGTCCACATTGTCGCATGAAGCTGCAAAATCGATATTAACCCATCCCTATTTGACTGTGCCACTATGCAGCCAATAGGATTTTTAGCTTCATCACCGACCCATGGATTCCCCGTCGCCTTGCCGGCAGGAGACGCAAGAATGCCGGATGTCCAGAACAGGACCGCAGCCGGTCGCGTGCATAACAGGAGCCGTGGGCAACACGGCATTGATCTGAACGGAGAAGACGCGTGCAACCAACCAGACGAGTAGTCATCAAGTCAGTCGTGCTCAGCGCATTGGCCCTCGCCGCCCCAATCTTCACGCCACCGGCCTTCGCCCAGGGCAAGGGCACGGTCGGCGTCGCCATGCCCACCAAGTCCTCGGCGCGCTGGATCGCCGACGGCGACAACATCGTGAAGGTGCTGAAGGCGCGCGGCTACACCACCGACCTGCAATACGCCGAGGACGACGTCCCCAACCAGCTCTCGCAGATCGAGAACATGATCACCAAGGGCGCCAAGGTGCTGGTGGTCGCCGCCATCGACGGGACCACGCTGTCCGACGTGCTCGGCCAGGCGGCGCGCAACGGCATCAAGGTCATCGCCTACGACCGGCTGATCCGCAACACGCCGAACGTGGACTACTACGCCACCTTCGACAACTTCCAGGTCGGCGTGCTGCAGGCGCAGTCGATCGAGACCGGACTTAAGCTGAAAGAGGGCAAGGGACCCTTCAACATCGAGCTTTTCGGCGGCTCGCCGGACGACAACAACGCCTATTTCTTCTACAACGGCGCGATGTCGGTGCTGCAGCCATATATCGACAGCGGCAAGCTCGTGGTCGGCAGCCGCCAGGTCGGCATGGACAAGGTGTCCACCCTGCGCTGGGACGGCGCGACCGCCCAGGCGCGCATGGACAACCTGCTCAGCGCCTACTACTCGAACAAGCGGGTCGATGCGGTGCTGTCGCCGTATGACGGCCTCTCGACCGGCATCATCTCGTCGTTGAAGGGCGTCGGCTACGGCAGCGGCGACCAGCCGATGCCGATCATCAGCGGGCAGGACGCCGAGATTTCCTCCGTCAAGGCAATCGTGGCCGGCGACCAGTATTCCAGCATCTTCAAGGACACCCGCGACCTGGCCAAGGTCACCGTCGATATGGTGGACGCGCTGCTCAGCAACCAGCCGGTGCAGGTCAACGACACCAAGTCCTACAACAACGGCGTCAAGGTCGTGCCGGCCTACCTGCTGAAGCCGGTGATCGTGGACAAGGCCAACTGGCAGGCTTTGCTGATCGACAGCGGCTACTACACGAAGCAGCAGGTCCAATAGCCGCAGGCAGCGAAGGGTGCGGGACTGCGGCCTCGCACCCGACCCCTCTTTGGAGCAAATATGGCCGACATCCTGGAAATGCGCGGCATCACCAAACGCTTCGGCCCCGTGACCGCGCTGCGCGACGTGAACCTCACCATCCGACCCGGCGAGATCCACGCCTTGGTCGGCGAGAACGGCGCCGGCAAGTCCACGCTGATGAAGGTGCTGAGCGGTGTCTATCCGACCGGCAGCTACGAGGGCACCATCGTCTATGGCGGCGAGGAGCGGCACTTCCGCGGCATCAACGACACCGAGGCGCTCGGCATCATCATCATCCACCAGGAACTCGCGCTGATCCCGCTGCTGTCGATCGCCGAGAACATCTTCCTGGCTAACCCGCCATCCCGCTTCGGGGTGATCGACCAGGGTGCCGTGCACGCCCGCACCAAGGCCCTGCTGGCCAAGGTCGGCCTGAACGAGCCGCCCGACGCGCTCATCACCGATATCGGCGTCGGCAAGCAGCAGCTCGTGGAGATCGCCAAGGCGCTGTCGAAGCAGGTCCGCCTGCTGATCCTCGATGAGCCGACCGCGAGCCTCAACGAACGCGACAGCGCGGCGCTGCTGGATCTGCTGGTGGAGTTCCGTGCCCAGGGCATCTCCTCGATCCTGATCTCGCACAAGCTGAACGAGGTCACCAAGGTCGCGGACCAGGTCACCGTGCTGCGCGACGGCCGCACCATCGAGACTGTCGATTGCCGTACCCAGGCGATCGAGGAGGACCACATCATCCGCCGCATGGTGGACCGCGACCTCGACAGCCGCTTCCCGAGCCACGTGCCGCAGATCGGCGAGGTGGTGTTCCGGGTCGAGGATTGGTCGGTCAACCATCCGCTGCATCCCGGGCGGCAGATGGTCCGCCGCGTCAATTTCCACGTGCGGCGCGGCGAGATCGTCGGCATTGCCGGGCTGATGGGGGCCGGGCGCACCGAGTTCGCCATGAGCGTGTTCGGCCGGTCGTACGGGCGTGAGATCAGCGGCCGGGCGTTCATGGACGGCAAGCCCGTGGACCTGTCCACCGTGCCGCGCGCGATCGCCGCCGGGCTGGCGTACGTGACGGAGGACCGCAAGCATTTGGGCCTGATCCTCGGGGAGGACATCCGCAAGAACGTGACGCTGGCGAACCTCGGCGGCGTGTCGAGCGCCATGGTCATCGACGACATGCGCGAGTTGACGGTCGCCGACGACTACCGCAGCCGCATGCGCATCCGCTGTTCCAGCGTCTATCAAGAAAGCGGCAACCTCTCGGGCGGCAACCAGCAGAAGGTCGTGCTGTCGAAGTGGCTGTTCTCCGATCCGGAGGTGCTGATCCTGGACGAGCCGACGCGCGGCATCGATGTCGGCGCCAAGTACGAGATCTACCAGATCATCAACACGCTGGCTGATAGCGGCAAAGCCGTGGTCGTCATCTCGTCGGAGATGCCGGAGCTGCTGGGCATCTGCGACCGCATCTGCGTGATGAACGAGGGCAGCTTCGTGGGCGAGTTCTCGCGGGCCGAGGCATCGCAAGAGAAGATAATGCGCTCGATCATGCGCAAAGGGGAGCAACCATGAGCGACATCACCGTCACGCCGATCGCGAGGCCCGGCCAGCGCGGCTTCATCAAGGCTAACCTGCGCCAGTACGGCATGCTGCTGTCGCTGTTCGCCATCATGCTGTTCTTCGAGATCGCGACCAACGGCACCCTGCTGCGCCCGCTCAACCTCACCAACCTCGTGCTGCAGAACAGCTACATCGCCATCATGGCGCTGGGCATGCTGCTGGTCATCGTCACCGGCCACATCGACCTGTCCGTCGGCTCGGTCGCCGGCTTCATCGGCGCGCTGGCGGCGGTGATGATGGTGCAGTACCAAATCCCGTTCATCCCGGCGTCGGTCATCTGCCTGGTGGCGGGCGGGCTGATCGGCGCGGCGCAGGGCTATTGGGTCGCGTACTTTAAGATTCCCGCCTTCATCGTGACGTTGGCGGGGATGCTGGTGTTCCGCGGCCTGATGCTCGCGACCCTCAGCGGCCAGTCGGTCGGGCCGTTCCCCCAGACGTTCCAGCGGCTCTCCTCGGGTTTCCTGCCGGAGTTCCTGCCCGAGATCGACGGCTTCCGCCTGTCCTCGATGCTGCTCGGCGTGGCACTCGCGCTGGTGCTGGTCTATCTGAATGTCCGCAACCGCGCCCGGCGCGAGCAGCACGGCATCGAGGCCGAGCCGTTCAGCTTCTTCGTCGCGAAAAACCTGCTGATGCTGGCGGCGATCTGCGCCCTGACCTACCTGATCATCTCGCACCGGGGCCTGCCGAACGTCCTCGTCATCATGGCGGTGCTGATCGCGCTGTATGCCTTCGTCACCACCCGTACCACAATAGGGCGGCAGATCTACGCGGTTGGAGGCAACGAGAAGGCGGCGAAGCTGTCCGGCATCGGCACCGAGCGGCTGACATTCTTCACCTTCGTCAACATGGGGGTGCTGGCGGCGCTGGCCGGGCTGATCTTCGCCGCACGGCTCAACACGGCGACGCCCAAGGCCGGGGTCGGCTTCGAGCTGGACACCATCGCCGCCTGCTTCATCGGCGGCGCGTCGGCCTATGGCGGCGTGGGCCAGGTGACGGGCGCGATCATCGGGGCGTTCATCATGGGCGTAATGAACAACGGCATGTCGATTCTGGGCATCGGCATCGATTACCAGCAGGTCATCAAGGGGCTTGTGCTGCTTGGGGCCGTCTGCGTGGACGTCTATAACCAAAAGCGCTGACCGCCCGCCGCAGCAGTAGGTTTCTCCAGATGATCGCGCGTTCACGATCCTGACATGGGCCGGATACAATGGCATGTGCCTTGCGTAACCGACTGCATGGATTTGCAGCGCGGTCATCGGATGGTAGCCTCATTGTATGAAGAATCTCCTTACACGGCCAAGCCCCGGCGCGCCTTGCCAGTTCTGACCGTCCATCACCGGACGACCTACCGCTACCGCCAGCCTGTCGCGTTCGGCGAGCATCGCATGATGCTCCGCCCGCGCGACAGCCACGACCAGCGGCACATCGATGCGCAGTTGGACATCACGCCGGCGCCAGTCCACCTGCGCTGGGTCCACGACGTGTTCGGCAACAACATTGCCATCGCCCGTTTCGGCAGCCGGGCGCGGGAGCTGACGTTTGTCAGCACGCTGCGGCTGGAGCACGCCCAACAAGACGCCTCGACCATTGAGCCGTGCTTGGAGGAATACGCCCGCATCTATCCGTTCAGCTACGATCCCGACGAGATGGCGGACCTGCTGCGCTCCATCGAGCGGCACTACCCGGACCCGTCGCACCAGCTCGATCATTGGGCACGCTCGTTCCTGCGCACCGACGGCCCGACCGACACGCTGGCGATGCTGACCGCAATGACCCATTGCATCCGGCGGCAGTTCACCTACCAGGTCAGGCAGGAAGCCGGCATCCAGCCGCCCATCGTGACGCTCCGCCAGGGCACCGGCACCTGCCGTGACTTTGCGGTGCTTATGATGGAGGCGGTACGCTGCCTCGGTTTTGCCGCGCGCTTCGTCAGCGGCTACATCTATGTTCCCAGCCGCGACAAGCCGGGCGCTCCCGAGCACCATGGCGGCGGCAACACGCACGCCTGGCTGCAGATCTACCTGCCCGGCGCCGGCTGGGTCGAGTTCGACCCGACCAACAACATCGTCGGCAACCGCGACCTGATCCGCGTCGCCGTGGTGCGCGATGCCCAGCATGCGGTCCCGCTATCGGGCAGTTGGAGCGGATCGGCCTCGGACTGCCTCGGCATGGAGGTCGCCATCAAAGTGACCTCGGACGAAAGCGGCCGTCAATGATTTCTTGGCAATGATGATTCGGCGATGATGCTCCAAAAGACTCCCGAGAGGTTCATATGATCCGTATCCAGGCCGGCTTCACGATCGCCTACGACTGCCCACAGCCCGTGCCGATGCTGCTGCTGCTGAGCGTGCATCCGTCGCGCGAGGCGGAGCTGCTGACGCCGCAGGTGCTCAAGTTCGAGCCGGGGATCGAGGTTCGCCGCTACACCGACGACTTCGGCAATATCTGCCACCGGATTGTGGCGCCGCCGGGTCCGTTGGTGATCTCGACGCTGTTCGAGGTGCAGGACAAGGGCATCCCCGACATCACCGTGCCCGAGGCGAGGCAGCTCCCGATCGACGAGCTGCCGTCGGGCACCCTGGTGTACCTGCTGGGCAGCCGCTACTGCGACACCGACCTGCTGCATGACACGGCCTGGTCGCTGTTCGGCTCGACCGAACCCGGCTGGGCCCGGGTGCAGGCGATCTGCGACTTCGCCAACGACCGCATCGCCTTCGGCTACGAGCACGCCCGGCCGGACAAGACCGCGCGCAACGCCTATGACGAGCGCCGTGGCGTCTGCCGCGACTTCGCCCACCTCGCCGTCACCCTGTGCCGCTGCATGAACATCCCCGCCCGCTACTGCACCGGCTACCTGGGCGACATCCGCATCCCGCCGGTCGATGCGCCGATGGATTTCTCGGCGTGGTTCGAGGTGTTCCTGGACGGCCCGGAGGGCGGACGCTGGTACACCTTCGACGCACGCTTCAACACGCCGCGGTTGGGCCGCCTGTTGATGGCGCGGGGCCGGGACGCCACCGACGTGGCCCTGGTCACCAATTTCGGCCCGGCCTGGCTCGCCAAGTTCGATGTCGTGACGCAGGAGATCGAGTAGCGGCTTCTCAGGCGCCGATCAGCCGCCCGGATCGGCCGGCCTGGGTGCCGGCGATCTTGACGACGCTCCGGCCGGCCGCGACGAACCGCACGGACTCTTGGGCGAACAGCACACCGGCGTAGCGCGGGCGCAGTTCGGCCACCTGGCCGGAGACGGGGTCGATGATTTCGGCTACGAGGTCGCCGGCTCCGATGCGCTCTCCTACGGCACGGTGCAGTACTAAGACGCCCGGCATCGGCGCAAACAGCAATTCGACATCAGCTAGGTTCGTCGGCTCGCAACGCGCTGGAGGCACCGTGGGGGTTGGGGCGTCGATGGCATCGGTCAAGATCATGCTGCCGATCAGCGCTTCGGCGTCGGCTGCGGCCAGCGCGTGGCTCACGTCGGCCTCGCCACGCAATTCCACGGTGACGGAGCAACAGGCGAGCGGGATTGGATGCGCTGGGAATTGCCGCTGCAGGTCGAGCCAGGGCCGGCTGCACGCCTCATCAAAGGGCTGCCCGCCGGAGTCCGATGCCAGCAGCAGCGCCTGCGCACCCGACAGCGCAGCCAACGTCAGGCACCGGTCGGCCAACGGCGTCAACGTATAAAGGTGCACGGCGCCAAGGTTCTCGCAATGCAAATCCAGCACCAGGTCGGCGTCGAGCGCCAGCCCGAGTAATATGCGCTTCAGGTGCTCCGCCGGGGTCATTGCGCTGAACGACGCATTGGCGTGTAGCAGAGCCGCGCGGATAAGCGCCATGTTGGCGGCGGGGTCGTCGGTCAAACCATCCGCTATGCCTGGGGCGACATCGTTGGCCAGGGTGAGGAAACCGCGGTTGAAATTGATCCCGTTCGCCAGGTCGAACCGGCCGAGCAGGCTGCCCATCACCCGCTGCGACAGGCCGATTGGGTTTGCCAGCGGAACCACGACGATCTCGCCGGTGATCCGGCCCGCATCGGCATGGGCCTGCAGCAACCGGATCAGATGGTGCGCGACCAACATACCCGGCGGCTCGTCCGCGTGCAGCCCCGCCTGCACATAGATCTTGGGCCGTGCGCCCAGCTTGCCGAAACGCCGGACCGTCAAGGTCTGCGCAGTCCCCGGCGCCGTGCCGCCGATCGGCAGGACCTCGGTCGTCACGCCGAGGCGCGCAGGTCGAGCGTTCGCGGATGCTCTGGCGAAAGGCTGGACAGCGGCTCCTCCATCGGCCCAGGCGTGTGACCGATCGGCAAGAACCGAGCACGGCGCCGGGCCTCGGCCTCGTTGGCGTTGACCGGGAAGCTGTCGTAGCTGCGCCCGCCGGGATGGGCGACGTGGTGCGACATGCCGCCGAGCGAGCGCCCGGTCCAGCGGTCATACACGTCGAAGATCAGCGGCACCTGCGCCGCGATCGTCGGATGCAGCGCGGCTGTCGGGTCCCACGCCTTGAACCGCACCCCGGCGGCGAACTCGCCCTCGGTGTCGGTCGGCCCCAAGGGAACCGCGACGCCGTTGCACGCCAGCACGAAGCGCTCAGGCTCCCAACCGGTCACCCGCGCCTGCACGCGCTCGACGGAGCTATCGACGAAACGCACGGTGCCGGAGACGCCGGCGGTCTCCCCCAGTGCGTGCCAGGGCTCCAGCGCATGACGCAGCTCGACCGTGGCGCCGTGCGCCGCTATCTGGCCGATCACCGGGAAGCGGAACTCGAAATGCGGCAGATACCAGGCGGGATCGAGCTTGGTACCGTACGAGGACAGCTCCTCGACGGCGTCCAGCAGGTCTTGCCAGACGAAATGCGGCAGCAGGAAGTCGTCGTGCACCCGGGTGCCCCAGCGCACCAGGCGCCGCTCGTACGGGAAGCGCCAGAACGCGGCGACGGCGGCGCGCATCAGCAGCATCTGCGCCGCCGACATTCGCGCGTGCGGCGGCATTTCGAACGCGCGGAACTCGACGAGGCCCAGCCGGCCCGAGGAGCTGTCGGGCGAGTACAGCTTGTCGATGCAGAACTCGGTCCGGTGGGTGTTGCCGGTCATGTCGGTCAGGATGTTGCGCAGCATCCGGTCCACCTGCCACGGCGCCGGCTCCCGGCCTGGCTTGATGTTGTGGAAGGCCACTTCCAGCTCGCGCAGCGCGTCTTGCCGGGCCTCGTCGATGCGCGGGTGCTGGCTCATCGGGCCGATGAACAGGCCGCTGAACAGGTAGGACAGGCTCGGGTGGTTGTGCCAGAAGCCGAGCAGCGACTTCAGCAGGTCCGGGCGGCGCAGGAACGGGCTGTCCTCCGGCGTCATCGCGCCCATCACGACGTGGTTGCCGCCGCCGGTGCCGACGTGGCGGCCGTCCACCATGAACTTCTCCGCCGTGAGGCCAACGTGCCGCGCCTGGTCGTAGAGCTGCTCGGTGCGGGTCACCAGCTCGGTCCAGCTCCGCGCCGGATGGATGTTGACCTCCATGACGCCGGGATCGGGGGTGATCGAGAAGCCGAGCACCCGGCGGTCATAGGATGGCTTATAGCCCTCCAGCACGACCGTGCGGCCGAGTTGCGCCGCGGTGATCTCGATGGCGGCAACCAGCGCCAGCCAGTCCTCGGCGGCGGGCAGTGGCGGAAGGTAGAGGTACAGCAGCCCACCGCGCGCTTGCACCGTCATGGCGATGCGGATGCCGCGTCCAGGACGGCCATCGCCAGTGGCGGCCAGCATCGCTTCCCGGGTCGGCAACGGTCCCTGCTCCTCGAACGGATCGGGCTCCG
>JAABUS010002442.1_pt1 | contig 35216 bp, 41 predicted proteins | sample 5560161 | NCBI WGS metagenome assembly JAABUS01 (sample SAMN10711885, study PRJNA513376) | rock metagenome | isolation source: Antarctica rocks | place: Antarctica: Victoria Land, Trio Nunatak nord | collected 2016-01-04 | reverse complement strand
GGGGATGCAGGCGGCGATTATTATTATGAATTGTTCGGTCCTGAGAGGGGGGAGGGGGGGGGGGGTAGTGGGGTGGTGGTGAGGGGGAGGTAGGGAGGAGAGGGGACTCACATCATCCAGATGACGAGGTCGACGGTGTCAACTACAGGTGGTTAGCTGGGGAGGAAGAGATGAGGGGTGAGGGGGAAAGGGGGCGGAGTGGTTACAGGTGTAGTCGCCTCTGGCGGAGAGGCTTTTGAGTTGGAATGTCTTGACGATGGAAGCTGCAGCGGCGCTGGAGGTGGGCGATTGTCAGTCTTGGAAGAGCGGAATTGCAAGGAGAGAGCTGACAATATGCCCAGGCCCATCACAAAGGCTAAACTGATCTTGATCCTTCTTTCCATCTGTAGGTTCCACAGAACCGTGATTGGGAAGATCGCCAACACCACGTCCGAGAAAGACGAATAAGCTGCCCCCACAAGTCAGCAACACATCTGAACCCGGCGCATCCGCTCGTATCTGGGATGACGCTTACACGCAGTGAAATACCCATAGCCCTGCTGGATCTTGGGGTCCCAACATTTCCCCTTCACCGCCATGTCCCACAGCGCCTCCGCGGGCTGGCACTGCGCGAAGATGAAGGCCACGCAAAGCAAGCTGATGACAAAGAGGCTAGAGACCAACAGGCACAGACACCACACCTGGACCTTCATGCCTTTGCCGATGATGCGGAGGATGAAGAGGACGATGGAGATCTTGCCGAAGCAGGTACTCATAATGTGGAAGGCCTGGGTCGTCCAATTGAGTTTCATGGCCATGATGCGTTGGTGGGCGTCCAGGTAGTAGACGTGGGTGCCGGTGCCGTAGTAGACTTCGGGGGTGGCGATGCACACGAAGATGAGGGCGAGCAACTACAAGCTGTCTGTCAGGACGCCTTCTTCTTCTTCTCCGACGGCTCAGGGACCGTTGTTCGCGGTTCGTCAGGATCAGCCTCTACTTACAAATGCTATGATCATGGCCCAGTCGTCCAGACCCATGGAATGGTTCACCCGGATCCGGGTATACAGCCTGCCATACAGGAACAGCATCGCCAGCGCGCACTCTGTCCAGCCGATGATGAGGATGAGCGAACCCCTTCGCACGTCTCCACCCGGAGGAGGGGACGAAACGTTCTCCATGAGATTTCGTCCCAGTCCGTTGGAGATGAACAGGGGATATAAACCGACGCGACGTGATCAGAGAGTGATTTCGATTAATGAACGGCGCACACAACGTACATCATCACATCACGCCCTCAATTGACCAAAAAGTCCAACACGGGGACGATGGCCAAGGAGAAGATTATCGTCAGACCTGAAGGATGAAGAAAACACATCTTCAGGAGAAGCGAAAGATTATTACCAACACTGCCCTTGGTGGAGGGTAGGTAGTCGGGCCTATGAGGCTTCGTCTCATATCCGTCCCAAGCTCGAGCCTATCTTCCAATCTTACGTAAAGTATATTCCGTATCAGCGCTACTGCTTAATGCTTATACGCTTACCCGCTGTCGAAGCGTGGTTGTCAGGGTCAGGGTCAGATAGGAAGTTAGCGTGTGCGGCGGCGGGCGCGTTACTGCGTTAGAGCGGAGCAGTCTGTTTCAGTGCCGTGCCGTGTGTGCGCTCTAGATTCCCAAATTTGCCAGTCGTACCGTGTTGCGCACATGGCATTCATGCGAACCTGGGGCCGTCCTGGGCCCGCTGGTTGATGGAGGCAAGCCAGGTACGCAATCGGACTGGATGATACTCTAACCAGTGGAGCGGGTGGGGTGCCCGTGGCTTGTGGACTGTGGGATGGTTGGATGCCGGACGGAGGGACTAACTCGACTGGGCAGGAGTGATGCTGATCCTTGCCGCGTGGCTGTCGCTTGGAGGTCCGGTAGAAGTACTCCTGGAAGGATTCTCAAGGATGCTTGAAGTATGCAAACCCCGCATACGCGCCTAGCCAATCGAACGTCCAAGATCAACAACGCTCTCGGCGGACTGATTCCGCTCCATGCATCGCGGTTCGCGAATGGTTTCAGAGCCTGCACGTTGCTTTTTGTTGGCGCCGAAGTAGCATGGCTCTGCTGTCAGGACTCCGATGCTAGAGCCGTTGTGGTCGTCCCCGATATGGTCAATACCCAGGGTTAGGGCTGGCCATGTCGCTCGGCCCCGGATATTCGGTGGACAACCTTAATGGAAGCTAGAGCGGTGCTTAGCGCGGCACTATCAATGACTTTGTGCCTGAAGCCCTGAACATGATCCTGGAGGATGCGTAATTCGAAACGGCTTGCACCACGGGGCACGGGCACCAAGTTGGTGGGGAACCCCTCCTTCTGCCAATCGTCACTCGTGCGAGTCCCCGCCACGACTGCGTGATTCTCGTGCTTCTGGAAGTGGTCCTCGGCAATCACGCTCTCTCCGACTACTTCGTAGTATTCCCCCGGGGATCACTTCTTTCACTTCAATTACTGTATTCCTTCCCTTGATTCCCCTCCTCTTGCGACTCGCTCCCGCACCTCTGGACTGCCACGACGCCAGCACGTCCCAGTCAGCCCATCGGCTCCTCTGCTACCAGACAACGGCGCAGATATGGCATCACCATCCTCGAGGGACGAGGAGTCGCTATCCAAAGTCGGTGCGACGGGGACTGTCCTCGATCTGGATGAGCTCGGTCAGAAAGAAGGCTACATTCTCGACTCGTCGCATGCCCAAGGCGGCCTCAAGACCACCGCCGACGGCCGCACCATCCTCATCCCACAGCCGGGCGACGACGTGAACGATCCTTTGAATTGGAGTCAGTTCAAGAAGAATGTCGTCTTGGTCGTCATCTCGGCCATGGCCCTGGTTCCGGATTATGGCAGCGCGACCGGTGCCGTCGCATTGCTGCCTCAAGCTGCGTAAGGTCCATCTCCTGTAATCCTCTGGTGGAACATGGAGTATTGGTCAATGCTGACTGAGGCCATGTGCAGCGAATGGAAGATGTCAGAGAACATAGTCAACCATTCGCAGGTCGGCAACGTCTTCATGCTCGGCCCGGGCGGAATCTTCGTCGTCATCTTCAGCGCTTATTTCGGTCGCTACCCCGTGCTGTTCTGGTTCACCGTCGTGGGCTTAGCCACAGCGATATGGTGTACTGCTGCTGTGACCTTCGAGTCTTTCATGGCCGCTCGTATCCTCAATGGGTTTTTCTCCATAGCCGCAGAAGCTGTAAGTTGCATTCGCGTCATTCTTCATCTCGAAAGGCGCCATATTGATCAACCGACAGGGTGGGCTCATGTGGATCAAGGACATGTTCTTCTTTCACGAACATCCTCGAAAGATCAATCTTTGGGCATCTTTCATCATTCTTTCGCCTTACTTCGGCCCGCTGTTCACAGCCTTTATCATCAGCACCCAAAAATGGCAGTGGGCTTTTGCCCTCTACACCTTCATGACCGCTTTCTGTCTGGTTGCCATCATATTTTTTGTAGACGAAACGTATTACGACCGAAGAATACCACCGAGCCAGCAACCTGCTCGGCGGTCACATTGGGCACGGCTAATTGGCACCGAACAATGGAGGACGCGAGGGCAGCGGAGCTCGTTCTTGGAAGCGGTCTCCCGCCCTTTCCGGCTATTCGTCAAAGTACCAGTTCTTCTGGCCCTGATTTATTACATTCTCTCCTTCGCCTGGGTCGTCGGCATCAACACAACCCTTGCCATCTTCCTCACTCCGCTCTATCACTTCGGTCCTAAACAGATAGGTAATCCCCCTTTTTCCCCCCTTTTCTCCTACTCCTCCCCCAATCAATCATCCTCATCATCGCTCACATCTCCCAGGCTACTTCTACTTCACCCCCATCGTCGCCGCCATCCTCGGCGAAGCCACCGGCCACTACCTCCACGACGCCATCGGCGCACTCTACCAGCGCCGCCACGGCTCCCGTCTCGAGCCCGAAGCGCGCCTCTGGGCCCTCTGGATCTCCACCCCCTTCCTCATCGCCGGCCTCATCCTCCTCGGCTTCTCCCTCCAAAACAAATACCACTACATGATCGCCGCCCTCGGCTGGGGTCTCTACGTCTTCGGCATCATGATCACCACCACCGCCATCTCCGCCTACCTCCTCGACTCCTACCCCGACGCTTCCGGCGAGGTCGCCGCGTGGCTGAATTGGGCGAGGGTGGCGGGGGGGTTCATTATTAGTTACTTCCAGATCGAGTGGGCGGAGAAGATGGGCGCGACGAAGAGCTTTGCTATCCAGGCGGCCATTTGCGCGGGGGCGTTTGTCTTCATTATTATCTTGCAGGTCTGGGGCAAGAGGTTGCGGATCTGGAGCGGAAGGCCGCATTTCAAGACGACGTGAAGTGGAAGTACGGGCATTGGGTGAGCGTGTGGATTGCAAGCCGACTGAAATCGCGTCAAGATCGCGAACAGAATCTGTGGGATTGAAAAACAAGACGGCCTGGCCGGCTGAAGGCATTGAGTATGGCTGAAGGGCTGCTCAGTTGATAGGCAGGGCATTCAAGGTAGGGAGAAAGCTCTCACAGGGGCTTGCCTGGTGAATGTAGATTGTGTGAGGAGAGAGTTGAGTGCGCTATTTCGACCGGTGTACCCATACCATACCTGATCTTCTACTATGGCGGCCACTTCTCCTTCTGATCACGTTGCTCTACCACTCTTTCTTCTTGCCCTTTCTTGTTCAATATTCTCTCTCCCATGGCTAGGCGAGAGTAGACTTCCCAGCCGTCCAGGCGACACACCCACCGTGATGTTTCTGCCTCCTGTTCCAGGGGTTTTCGGAAGCGGTGCGACAATGCCACCAGTCCATGTTTGAGATTCGTTCTTACCTTGTTTCAAAACTCGACAGACGCAAGTTTGTGCCTTTTGTGTCTTTACTCGAGTCTGTGCCATAGTGAGTGGGACTACGCGTCGTACTCTGAAAATGTCGCTGTGCATTTCTAAATAGATTCTTTCCAGCGCGACTCCTTTATACTCGATCTATGCACGGTGGGGCGTTTGCACTCTCGTTAAGCCCCTGCAGTGATAATATAACCATATATCAATACCTCGTCTCGGAGAACGTGCTTGATCCCTCAAACGCATCCGACTCCTTGCTATGGATGGGCCTCTTTTGTCTAGGACAGGTGCGCTGAGACAGGTAATCACTGTTTAAGATGCTGGTGTGCGACGTTTTTCGTTATCGTGTTAGCAAGATCAGAAAGTGCACGTTGTCGCAAAGGGAATTGCCTAAGCTGTGAGATTAAAGCGGCTGCAGATAACATAGCTGTTTATGATATCAGCTTTGAGTGCAGGATGCTCAGAGGAAAATTGATCTCACTCGCCAGCGTCGCGGCGATCGTCGCATCCACAGCTTACTTCTACTAAAACGAAGCCTTCATCACGCACTGCGTATATTTCATACTAGAAATCTGATGCCTTCTTGATCTAGCCCTACAATATCACGCATTGGAAGAATCATTGGGTACCTCTCAACTTCAAGGCTTCCATATATGATGGATCTTGCCGCCCAGTCCGAGCTTCCGCTCCACCACCATATTAGTAATCCTCCGTACGAAAATTATTTCTTTGCAGACCAAAGCGTTTCCTGCCAAGCGGTGCTGTCGAGCCCAACACCCAACTTCGTTCCTGGTTCTCTTTCCACTCACCGGCTTCTCTTTGCCTGGCCAGCCGGCAACAGTGGAGCAGCAGTCTTCTTCAAAGCTGTTACCAAGCAAGACAGTCTTTGCATCACGTACATTCCGGGCGCCGATGGGCGAATACGCGATTTAGTCAAGTATGAGGCAAAACTCTCGTTCGCGATATCCAAGCGTTGGAGTCTCAGGTCTTGTGAAATTCTCGGACAAAGCTATCTTGGACTTAGCTATCCTCGGTAGAGTGGAGTACTCTTCGGGATTAGACGGAAGGTCGTGGTATCCTCAACCATAAAGTACAGGAAAGCATCCATATTGAAACCCTTGATGGTCGCACTGATGGCTTGGATGTTAGCAGGACTTGGTTGGACGGATAGACGACGGTACACTTGACATTTACGTTGGCTAACGGCGGATCAGATGAGTCGCGACCTATTGCTATCGAGGAAGGAGATACCGAGGGTAGGATCGGGCTTGCTGCTGGCCTTTATTCTTTCCAAGCACATATAAACTACCCTCAACTTCCATATCTCAATCCGCCTCAGATGTTGAAGCCTTTTGTTTACGAGTCCCCAGATGAACACGATGATGCAGTCAAATCTCTGGCTTTTTTATGCTCTTCTGACAAAATACTCGCGGGCGCATGGAGATATCTTACCTACTTTGGAAGAGATTCGATGATAAGCCTATTGCTCCTGAACCCCATCTTGAGGAAGGCCAAAATAGGACAATCGAAGCAGGTTTGAGCGCAATGCTAGAAAGGATCGATCATGAGACTGGAAAGGTGTGCCACGAAGAGACCATTGTGGACTATTCGGCTGCGCAGGCAGCTTTGAGTGGCCATGATAATCCTGACCCACAGTACGACTATAAGATGGTAGCAAGACATCTTCTTACTTTCTAATACAAGGCTGAATTCAATCAGATTGATACCGACTTCTTCCTACCAATCGTAATGAAGCATTATTTCATCGAGAGCCGCATAGGTCAGAGCCGGCTGGCACTTTTCTTAAAGTACTGATATCAGCCCCTGTGAACTATTGCCTACATTGACTGATCTATCAGCATTCGAGCAACGCTCATTCCGGCAAATAAGGGCAAAAGTTATGGCGAGCTCGCGGGCCGCACATGCAGAAAAATACTGGAGATGGCCAAACCTTTTGCGGAGGCTGGTAGAAACACCGATTACAGGAATCTCATAGCTCCAGAGGATGGCTGCCCAGTCGGTCAATGGCGCGACAGTGATGACGGCCTTGGAGGGGGGCGTTATCCATAGGATGTCAGCACAGTATTGATGCCTGCAGCGCTGCGTGCAATCGCCGATCTCGCCCGCGCCGGCGCACTCGATAGTCTGTATGCGTGGGAATCGCTGATGAGCTTGCAGAAGTGTGGGAAACATCGAGCCTGGAGTTCTTCATTGTAAAGCTGCGCAGATCTCTTAGTTGATGAAAATCCAGCAGATACTGACCGCTAACAGCAACCTATTTCGAAAGACGAGGCGCAACGACGAGTTAAAAAGTACAAGAGAACATAGAATATCCGGGCCCGTCTGGAGCGAACCAAATTGGTGAAGATATGTGCTAGCAGGCAATTACGCTCAAGGGCGATGGCGCCCCTGTCATTATCAGTGTCGCGTTGTCGGCATTCGTCCTATGCAAGCCCCTCCTTTTGTGTAAACAATATCCCAGATTTCCGATTCCGCCAGCAGAATACAAGGTACTACCAGAGATTCTGGTCAGTCCAACAGCGGCCCAAATCTTGATGCCCGAACGTCGGAAACGGATGTAGATTGATCGAACTTCGGAACTTGTCCTTCTCTTGCAGCCTTCCACAGTTCGGCGAGTCGTCAATCAATCGTAAGAGATGGTCTGTGTGAGAGGATTTAAATCCTGTTGTGGTACTTTCTATGGGAAGTATGGTATATACATAGATCCAAGTGCTCGCTAAGACTGCTGTGGGGATGAGCTTTCTCTTCTCAACGCTCGTGGAGCCCGCTCTATAGTGGATTACGGTTATACGTCCACTCTGACCCGTTGGAGCTCGCAAGACTAAGACCGCCCACACAGCCCTAAAGCTGATTTTAGACTTTCTGGCGGAGTGCAGCCGACGCCAGCGTTGTGTCGGCCATCCTAGGAACCGAAACCAAAAAGTGGGTTTGGAAACACAGTCGGCGCAAGACATGAAAAACGAGTGCGCAGTGCTGATACGACATACAGATAGCAGGCAGAAGAACTCCTTCTAGAACGTTACTCGCTTGAAGCCGTGATTAGAGGTAACAGTCGGACTAAACTGGATTGATACTCGCGAATGCAGTTAGCAATTTCACAACGCTTGCAAATCCTTGGTTTTATTTTTAGATCCCCACCCTCAACTTTTGTCAAAATCGCCCCAGGTTCATTTTATCAACTTTCGCATTTCTTGATATTTTGATATCAAATTTGAAACCTAGATAGAACCAGCTTTGCGCTTGAACTTGATGTAGTTTTGTAAGATTTAATCAAGAAGTAAAGTTGGTGTAGTTGTTGCAAGTTTCAAGTAGTTCAAGTTGAAGCAACTGCTTTTCTACAAATAAGATGCGATCAGGAACGCAAAAACTACGCATTACAATAACTTAGTCAAAACTCTCTTGAATTTTACAAAATTACATCAAGTTCAAGCGCAAAGCTAGTTCTATCTAGATTTCAATTTTGATATCAAAATATCAAGAAATGCGAAAGTTGATAAAATGAACCTGGGGCGATTTTGACAAAAGTTGAGGGTGGGGATCTAAAAATAAAACCAAGGATTTGCAAGCGTTGTGAAATTGCTAAAGGTCCCGCCCGCCTCTTGTGTAACTGTCTACAAGTCCCCACAACGCTGCTTTCCTTCTCCGCCATCTTCACAACAGTGGACCTATAGTCGCTAGACCTATATACACTCATTCTATCATGATTATCAGACTGCCAAAAGGCATCCCACCGAATAAAAAGAAGCATGGGCTAACCCATTTCCTACGTATACCTTTCGCAACGTCGATATCAACTCCTCTGTTACAAAAGTCAATTCAACAAGTTGCACGGGATCCTATCGCCGCAGCTCTGCCCCAAATAGCTTGGAATAACCCAAGCCAAGTGCATTTCACTATCACTGCACTCAGCTTGAAAACGCCGGACCGCGTCAATGCAGCAACCCAGCTACTGCAAGGTCTAAATATGACCCAGATTGCAGACCAAATTGCGATCTCTTCTCTCAAGAATCGTTCTATGCACCCCGCTACTCAAGATACCACTATCAGAGATCAAGGAACTTTGGCTTTAGGACAAGCTCCTGCTGTCGCTTTGCAAGGCCTACAAGACCTACAACGGACGGTACATTACCCACACGCGACGAGAGAGCTACGCTGCTACGTGAAGGAATATGGACCGTTCTTGGCACATTTTCGATCTCTAGTTTGCTTCGAGTTCGAGAAGGCTGGATTTGTACCAGTTGCGCCAATAAAACCATCTGGCATCGTTGCATGTACACTGATGGACATTAGATATTTGCGAACGAATGTGTGGCGGAGTAATCCTGCGGTCAAAGGCAAGGAACGCCGCCTTCAGCCAAATTTTGACGCCTCAGATCTGCACTTTAAATACCAAAATTTTCCTTGGACCACGTATTTTCCGTTGGAAAAGCTATGCATCTCCGAAATTGGCCTCAAAGACTTCTTGCAGGAAGGCAAGGTTGTTGGAACGGGGTATCGGGATATCGCCTGCGTACCTCTTCCGGGTGCTCCGGCGATACCATCCGTTGGCGGACGCATTGACGGGTACACGAGGGCGGCCATAACCATGCAAAAGAACAGTCCGGTGACTCCACTGCTGATCCCATCTACGCCTCCGCTGCCACGTTCCTAGAATCTCCAAAGCACCCTTGACGTATAGGAAGTCTTTCTTTAGCGGTGCTGCGAGGTGGGTCTTCGTACGGTATGCCTGGATTGTCTTCCTCGACTTACGGGAATGTATTTTCCCATGTTATATGGAACTTTTGGCAGCGGTGAAGGGCCGGTACCGATCTCTCAGCGAGTCAGAGTGGAAGGACAAAGCGCAGTGTGGAACGTCCATATATCGCATGTCTGGGGCTGGACACTATCGAACCATGAATGACATGTCCCAATGCTACTTCAGGCCCTGCAGGAGCACACACGTTCGCATAGTGAGATACTGGGGGATTTTACGCTCTTTCGTCTTTTTGGCTTTCAATTGATGCAAACAGAATTTATAGTCTTTTTTTCGTAAGACATCCGTCATATCAGTTCGAGCTCATACAACGGTTCAGGTCCGCATCTTATTTGCATGTCATCTAACACCTTGTACACGGCACGCTCGTGTGTATCCCGAGGTTTCGAGGAACGCGTTGCTGCGCCGAGAGTCAGGTTCCTCTACTTAAAGCTGTGCCAATAAATGTCTTACTGTTCTGAAGGGAGCCCCGTCCCCTAACACCTTCGATCTAGCAACGCGTAGCAGAATGAACTACCTCAGCCCCAATCTGAGCTTGACGCATAGCTGCATGGATATGAGCCTCAATGAGCTCATGCGATCTATCGAGAAAGAAGCAAGCTTAAAAGAAGGTAACATTCGTAGCAGGTGGCAAGCCCAACAGTCCAGTCAAAGGCTTCACTCGAAACGAACCGCGAGCTACCATCACATCGCCCTCCTTAATCAATATATCCATAACCTCAAATCGATTGTCTCGCAGTAGTTGTTGGGGCAAATAGGCAAGGAAAGAAATCAAATCTCCACCGGTCATCAGATATTGATCTTGCTTCACTCGGTTCCAGAGAGTTATAACTTCGCAGGTCAGTAGCGGCTGCGCCATCCGCCATACACCAAGCGGCTCGCGGTTGTGAGGGGCCAGCCACAAGAATAGCCAGATTATCATCATGAGCATATCCCTCCGGTTGATGCTTGTGCCGAGATACTGCACCTCCGCTCGCAGTTGGTCGTTCGCATTGCGAGCTGCGCCAGAGTTCATACCGTCAAAGCTGAAACCAACTCCGTTGAGAATATTTCCACCCGCAACAAGGGCAGAGGCTTGCGGTTCCTGAGAAACAGAGCTGTTCTGCCCTCCAGCGTCGGACGCTGCGCCGAAGAACGTCACCACCCCCACGCGCTCCCCGCGATAAAACCCCGTGAAATGCGCGCTCTGGAAGCGATCCTCGGCCATCATGAACCGCGTCACGGCGGCGATCATCCACATCGCAAAGCGCACCGTCAGCTTCTCACTCTGTGAAGCCGGGCCCACAGTCAGCTCCACCCCCGGAAATTTTGGATGGGTCCAGGCCTTTTGAGGGATGTCGTCGTCCTCGAAGTACAGCAGTGCCAGTGAGCGCATGGCGGTGATGCAGACCATTGTACATGCTGTTTCTGAGAGGTCAGGGTGGTACCACGATGCGATGACGTGGAAGTTGTCGTCGGGTAGTCTGGGGAGCGTTGAGAGGTTGTTTGGAGGTTCGAAAGAGATGTTCGTGGTGTTGGGTAATGGTGTTGGGATGAAGACGGCGGCGCAGGACGAGATTATCGGGAGCAGACACCAGACAGTGTGAGCTGAGAGACGCATGGTGGACTGGAATTGCTGATCTGTATCAACCCAAGATTTGGGCTAGATGGAAGTCATTGCAGATATCAGAACCAGAGAAGATCCCAAGGTCGTGAATATCCGCCATCTATGCGACATGCGATATCCCGATCCCACGTTGGCCCGTGAAGTCTTGAGGCGCGGAACACAACCTAAATAATCATTTCCGCTCACGGCAGTCTACCTTGCACTGAGATACCACTTTGGGGAAGGTCATCAAGGCACAGCACAGCCAGAAACGGCTGGAAGTGCTTATCAGCATCAACGTAGAGTTTTTTGATTTGTCGCAGCCACGGCTCAAAGCGCCTATCGGGGCAATCTCGACCGCACGTTTCAATCTCGAGCGAGTACAAGCGATAGTGACAGGCGCAAATCTACACTTGTATGGTTCTATCAACTCAGCCTACTTCATCTCCATGACGTCTACGGCAAGCTTGTCTCTATCAAACTAGAAGCCAGCAGCTCTTACGCTCTGGATCTCCACCTAAAGATCTTGCGGTGTCGCGAACATTACTTGCATAGTATAATCGCACGACGTTTCTGATAATGCTACCAGACCAAACACGTACCTAGATACAGCAGCAGAGATGTTAGACGCCTCTGTCAAGATCACGAGCAGTGAGACAAGAAACCAGACTATTTTGATACAAATCGCTATTGTCGGCCAATATAAACTTTGTCATATGTTAGCTTTTGATAGAAGAATAGACCCACTGGGCCAGCTGAGCCCCTGAATTATTCATGTAAATTAGTAATAACTCTTAGCCTTATATTCGATGTTGGTAGATGAGGCGAGTGAAGAAGACCATTACGAGAACTGGGAGGTCCACAATCTCCTTGCAAAGGTTATTAGAACAGTCGCTGAAGGGATCCGCTAACAAAAGCACAACACCTTGAACACGAAAAATCAGTACCAAGTCTCTATCTACAATAACGCTTTTGGCTTCCAAACGTTACTACTCTGCCATAAACGTTAGACCATCGAATTCTCCAGACTGGGCCATCGATTGTCGAACAGAGTCCCTGCATGACACGGGGCCAAGTGCCAGGGACAAGAGAGATTAAGAGAGCAGTGCTTGGCCGCCCACCATGCTATTTTGTATGGTGGTCGCTCTCTGCATATCATCCTTCTTGTATCCGTCTCTTTTCGACCTTGCAGTGTATATCCTGCGCATCTCTGGATATCTTGTTGCCCATTGGCTTTTGGAAGATCCATAACGTCGCACGCTTGCGCATCTCCTGCCACAAGTCACGAACCGCGAGATTGGGAATAAGATCAGGGAGTGTAATAAGGAAGATTAGAATTGATGGTATCCATTCCAAAAACTGTTCATCTACTCCGTTACTTCATATCATCTCACGTCCGCTGACCTTGACGTATCCCCACCCTCTCAGTGCCACGACGCCCCGCTCGTCGTACCCACATACACAACCAACACCGCCGAAAACGCCGCCGTCGCAGCAATCAGCTCTTGGTTCGTCGCCTTACTGCTCAACGCGACTGAAACGGCAAAGCAGAGCACAGCGACCGAGACAACAACCAGCCGCATATGCGCATCGGTCGCGAATGTTATGATGATCATCGGCACCAGCAGAAACACACCCCCCCGCGATGGCGACAATAATCCGCGCAAGCCCATCCACGAGCCTCGAGACTTCTGTATCGAGAGCGTTGAGCCCAACCCTGCCCATCCCAGCCGGGCAATACCGCTGATTCGGAGCATGTTTGGCCGGAAGAAGCCGCTTCAGAACGCTGCGCACCTGGTCCAGAGCCGGGGCCGAGGCGGGGAAAGAGACGTAATCGAAGTGATCCCTCGTCTGGATCTGCATACCTGGGATCACGGGCCGACTTTGATAGGCCGCTGCATCGTGTCTTGCGCTCGAGAATCCCGTCAGATAGTCGATGTTGCGCATCGCTTCGCTGTAGTCCCGTAAGAGGATTTGAAGGCGCTCGCGGCTGCACTGGGGCATCACGGCCTTGGCGGCGAGGATCTGAGCTTCGAGGGCTGTGAGCTCGATGTGCATGTTGTGAAGAAGGAGGAAGGACAGTTGCAGGCTCGGGTGGATGCGGACTTGGTGTATCCTAGGATGGCTTTTTGCTGTTGTAACAGCATATCCGACGGTCCGCAAGGGAGAACTTGTTCCAAGAGGTTCGCGGTTTCTTTGGTTGTGTTTTCGGCCACGAATGCTCCATTGTTGTCCCCCGGAGTAGTAGCGTCGTTTGAATTGCAAACCTGAGTGGGGATCGGTTCGCCTGAGTGGGATTCAGACCCTGGTTGGGGTATCGATCTCTTGTTTGTAGATACTGGAGGTTTGTTCTCATTGTCTGCTTCTGCGGAACCCTGTTGAGTTCCAGCGATGCAGATAGATTTCAGCCCATGAATCTCCACTGATGCCATCTTCAATGTTGATTGAGAGTACGAATACTGCAGGTCAAGAATGACTCGAGTACCTCAGGTCTAGAATTAGACTGAACTGTTAATTCAGGTCACGCGCATTTCCAATGCACGCACCAACTCGATTGGGGACTAGTGGCATTGGCTGCATATATGCAATTAATGAAACAGTTGAAAGGTAGAGATCGAACGTGTTGGACTGGCTTTAATGAAAGTAGGAGGGAGATTGGGATGAAGGAGAGGGAAGGCGTTCTGGAGATGTAATTATTCTAATTTGAAATAGGATAAAGATGTGCAGAAGAGATTCTTGCGGATTAATATCGAAGATAAGATGGTTTGAATGTCGACGGAGTGAAGAAGATTCAAAGCCAAAAAGCGTTGTGGTAGATGGAGACATGATGCCAGTGATCCAGGTCTGGAATAACGGGCTTTTGATTAGCAAGATCTTTCAACGACAATGCGCGGAACCGTTGTAACAAGAACTCGGACCTTCCCGCTGTCGTATAGTCTTTCTGCACTTGACTGACCCGCAAATCTATCCTGACCTCATCCTCATCAGATCTACTCCGCTTTTCCTTTCTCAGTTCTGCCGCCACTGTTTCATCCACTTGACCATCCACTCGCCCTCCACCGGACCTAGCCCCCTCAGCGTGGGGCTCGCCTGCTCTTTCTCCCGTGTCTCAAGCCTCGGTGCTGTATTCTTGGTACCAAGCAAACTCCCGTAGAAGTCTAGTAATTTGACAGCCGGGTTCGCCGCAAGCTCCTTCTGCGTCGTCAATGCGCTCGAGCTGGCAGTCAAGGCCTTGACCCAAGCTGCCAATGTTACGGTCTTCACATCAGGGCCGAGTTCCGCCTGGACACTAGGTAGGAGAGCTTCCCAAGTCGTGACTTTCGGGTTCACGGTGTGGTAGACTCTACGATTTGCGTTGCGTTTGACTGCTAGCTCCAGGACAATGGCGGCCAGGACGTCAATGGGAATCCAGTCGATCTTGTCCACCGTGCCCAAGGAGTCGGGTACCAGGCCAAGATGCTGGGAACTCAGAACGAGACTGGGGAGCCACTCTTGCTTGTTCCACATCCCTTTGATGCCGTGAATGGGACCGGCGATTTGGCCCATGCGACAGAATGACGCTCGGATTTGCGACTTCTCGCTAGCGAGAGGGAGGAGTCTTTCCGATATGTGTTTGGATTCGCCATAGCCCATGCGCCGAGCGACTGTGTATTCGGAAAAGACTTGCTCTGGAACGGGTCCGCTATGATTCGCTGACCAGTTCATCACGCTCGCAATACTCGAAAGGAAGAAAATCTTGGCCTGGTGCGCTGAATTCAGGCACAAATCGAGCAGGTGGCGTACTCCACGGACATGGGATTCATAGGAGTCCAGCGAGATGTTGAAGTCAACCTGCCAAGCGTTGTGTAGAATGAGGCTTGCGTTCGCAGCAATGTCCGAATACATTTCCTGCCCCAAGCCTAGATCGGGAAGGGAATAATCGCTGGTCAGAAACTCGACCTGGTGGCTGTCCCACCCCGTTATCAGACCCCGCGAGGCATTCGACTTGACCTACCTCTGCTCCGCGTCGGCAGAGCGATTGAGGCAGTAGATTGTTGATACTGACGCACTTTTTATCAAAGCGTCGAGTAGATATGATCCGAGAGCTCCAATTGAGCCTGTAAGCACAACGCTTTGACGGCTATCATGATATCTGAGGTCTTCTTTAACGCGCGAAGGTCGGTCCGGTAAGCCTGCGGAGTATTCCTCAAGCAGTTGTTTCATTTTCCGCACCCTAGCTTGATCTAGCGCTTCCGCGTCTCGTGGCCCTTCCTCCATGTACGACTTGACTGCAGCTGCTAATTTTAGAACCGTTGGATTCGTATAAATGGTGCTAGGCGCTAGGGCCTTTGCATCCACGCCAGCCTTCGCCAGTCCAGCTTTGAGAGAGCGAGCTGTCTGTATGACCTGCAACGAATCCATACCTCTGGAGAAGAAGTCATCTTCTGTAGCTAGGTCTGAGACACCGGTTGTTGTTCTCAGCATCCATAGAATAGAGTCCTCCATATTGTTAGTATCAATTACGACAGGGACTTCAAGGTCGCTCATCGAATCGGCGTCAGCGCAAAGAGCATCCAACTCCTTGGAATAACTTTGTAGAGTTATCTTACGTTGCACAGTGCCTTTGGCCGTTCGCAATATTGGCTTTCCAGGGCTTGTGAAGAGGATATGAGACTTGGAAATCCTTGCGTGAGCGGGACTTTGCTGGTTGGCTTCCTGATTGGTAAGCCACAAGGTCCCAATCAAAGTTGCTTTCTCTTTCGTCGTCAACGATGGAGGGCTGATTGTCTCGACCAGAAGAACTGCTTCAAAACGACCTTGGCCTACTACTAAAACGGCGCGAACCTCCGGATGACTTTCCACCAGGGATTCCATCGTGGTGGGGTTTGTCTTTTCGCCGTTGAGGAACACAATCACGTCATCGGACCTCCCTGTGTAGAGCGAATGATCTGGTTTGGCAGGATGTTTGCGAAATAGACCATGGGTTGAATATTCTTGCAAGTCGGGGAAGATGTCAAAGTTTGGCTGATACCCTTTGAGCTTCTCATCCCGAACTATCAACAGCTCGTAGTCTCCATCGGAAGAATTTCGAAATTCTGCTCCAGCAAGAGGGCTTGGTCTGACGTAAGCCCAGTCCTCTGGAGCAACTTCGAGCTGAGCGAGCGTCCCAATCTCCGTCGTGCCTAGGATGTTCAAAAATCTAGTCCTGGTGATAATGGCGTCGCCCGAGGCTTTGGAGATGGCCCCACCACCAGCCATCACACAATTAACGTCACTCAGAGCGTCCAGAAGATGTGGTTGCTTTCCGATGTCATCCAGTGTAGATGGCGCCAGGAAAGCAGCTGTTGCCCCCACCGATTTCATCAACGCAACAGCAGCTTCCGCATTCAAAGGAGGTCTAGGGGGGAAGCAGAGCGATCTTTTGCCGGCCGAATATAGCACACGCAAGATTGTAAATTATGCCCGTTCCCTAATTCAACACAGTCAGTCGAATTTGCTTCTACAAAGGCCACCCCTAATCAAAGACCAGATTCAAGCCCCTGCCCTTTCAGACCTAATATCAATACATGGCCGACTGGGTTCAAACATTGATAGTCTGGATCATCAAGGTAGCGTAAAATGACCAATGGTCGAGAAATCTTCACTAACGGGAACCGAGGCTTCCAGAAACGCCAAGAGAGACTTACGTGGAAGAAAGGGACTGCGCTCAACACGAGATCCTGCTGAAACAACTGCGAAATCGGTTTAATTCCATCAATAGGAGAAGGTCTGTAGTAGTTGTTCGCCATATGAGTAATAGTGGCCATCGTGTACGTCCTTGCTTTCGGTAACCCTTAGAAATTATCAATCGAACCTGTATATGGAAAAACCTTGCTACATGTGTCCTTACCTGTGGTTCCTAACATGTGGAGCGACAGTACAGGATCATTGCACGCCTCTTCGAATGCTTTGGTATACGGATAGGGTTTTGTCTCAGTGTTCAAAAGATGCTCAAGATCAGGAAATTGAAGTATTTGCATCGGATAAGCTTCTAACAAGGGAGCAACGTTTGGAGGGTGAGGGTCAGGAAGGACCATGATTTTGGAATTTTGTAAATTAAAGAGGTTAATGTGGGCGTCGATACTGTTACGCGGAGAGTTGAAGAGTGTCTGAGATACGAATTGATCAACCTCCGAGGATATGAAGAACGTCAGGGAGCTCACATAGTAACCTGCCTTGACGGCGCCTAGCAGCAGTATTGGATAACGAACATCGCCACCACCGGTCCTAAAGAAGACCAGGGAGGTAAAGCCGTTCCCACGCCCTATCTCCCGCTCCAGCCACCAGGAAACACCATTGATAGCGTTCGCAAATTGTCTATAATTGAGGTTGTGGGACACATCGCTCGCTGGGGCTACAATCCATGCCACCTCAGGTTCTTCTTCGGCTATCTGATTGATTACAGAGATGATCAAGCGTTTGCTCGACCCATCTTGCTCCGTGGATTTTAGGCGATCCATGCTGGCCTTGATGTAGGTCCAACCGAACGGTGGTACTTCGTAGGATGGTTTCAATGGGTGCGGGGGCACTGCCTTTGCATTCTGTCTCGAGAATGCAGTGGAAGAAGACAGCAACACAGTAGATCTTATATGTGCACGATGCGGGAACATCGACTCGTCATTTTACGTCGTAAAAGCCGCACTCGGGAAATATGACATAGCATACAGTGCAACAGTGATCTTATGACCCGTGTCTCGCGTCCGGTGTCCCCCCTGACGAGCGTGAGCTGATGGACTTGGATATAACGTCTGCAGCGTGCATTCGGGCAGCAGGACCGGTGGCCGCTCCAGGGAATCCCAAGAGAAGGTGTTATTCCCGAAGGTCACTAGCGAGCGGCGTGCATGAAAAGTTGACGACAGCTCTGTTCCGCAGATAAGTATTGTTTTTGTATGCACGCCCACGTGCCGGTTGATTACTACGGGCGTCCCGATCCGCGGCGAGGCATCGACCAATCTGAACGTCATCGGCCTCGGGTCCAACATCGTCCCTCGGATGCTAATCCATGAACCATTTACTGCATCTCCCCGACATCAAGGTGGAAAGACCCGGGTTGACAACACGATCTGCTGCGGAGGGATTCGCACCACAGCGAGCGACTTCAATCGGACGTACAAGGCTGGTATAATCTGCAGGTGACCATCATCTCTCCGATTTGCGCGTTTACGTCTTTTGGGTCGTTCTGCTCCCATCTGGATGCTTCTTGTGCTGAACCCGTCGTGGGGTTGAGCTCGGAGGCATATTACGGCGAGCGTGAGACAAGGTTGGAGCTTGTCCGGTTCGAGCCTGATAGACGCGGACGGTAATCGCGGGTTAGTAATCGGAATATCGCCTCTTGTACCTCGGAGGCGTTGAGGGACGAAATTCAGGATACTAATGCGCGATTACATGGGATCTTTTGCCGAGGAGGTTGACGCGTCCAGACCACTATAGGGAGTCTTTGCATGATTTTCCACGTGGACTTGACAGCAGGAGGATATCGGGCAGCTCCACACCTGCCTGATTGGCGATCGGGCTACTCTAGCGCCCGCCTTGGCACCCGTTATCAAGCCTAAGTAGATCTATCCTTGAAAATACATCATTTGCACGCGTTTCATCTCAGTGGAATACATGGATATTGCGTTCTCATTCCATCTTCTCAATCAGTCTATGCTGCAAAATACCCCGGGATTGATGCCTTCTTTTAACCTCACACGACAGTGACGAACACCTCCCAACGTCATATCATGTTCCGGCTCCAGAAATTCAGCGAACATCCACCATCTTGACATCTGCATGATCCTCCATAATCTTCCGATAGAAATTGCCTATCAAGATGTTCGTCGGGTAAGGTGACCTTCCTGTGGCTTTCTGAATTACGATCTTATCTCTTGGGGGATATAGTGAGCTCCTACGCTCTGGCTCCAAGGCACGCTCGATGAGTAACGTCTGCGCCGCCCATGGCGTGGGTAGACTGTCCTGATTCGCGTATCGCGGATCGCTCACCAGTACCGAGAGAGGTAGGAAAGCCGCAAGAACGAGCTCGTCTTCCACAGTGTCAGCTGATGATTGATCTGTGGTTTCTGTTGCATGGGCTTGTTGATGCCCGTTCAACCGCTCGCTCATCCATGGTTGCACCGCTGGGACTTGAGCGATGTCCTCCATGGGTTCCCAATCTGGGGTTGGCGATCCTGGTCGCTCCGGAATGTCGGCATACCATGTAAAGCTTGGGGAAGGGTCGAAGTAGTCATCCTCGTTCGCGTCGAATACTAAGAACTCTGACGAATCTGATGAGTCGGATGAAGAGTCTTCCCAACTATTGGCTGAAGCATTCTCGATATCTTGGTCTAGCTGATCTATCTCCAGGTCAGTCTCTTCGTACTCTTGAACGGAGTTGAGCGGTACGCGCGCTTTTGCTAGACTTCTGTTTGAAACATCTGGCCTTGCAGACCTTTCGGTGTCTAGATCTTTAGCCAATTCTGATGGTTGCTCGACTGGGCCAGCATTTGGGTATGGCTTGTTGTCAGTCAGACTTCGCACTTTTTGTGGCTTTGACGAACGAGAAGGGACACGCTCCAGGGGCGCAAAATCCCAGCTATACTTCGTGTCGATGAGGTCCAGGTTCTTTGAAAGCTGAGACGACCAGATGTCGCCTCCTTCGAGTTTAGTGGGTTCTAGAGGATCTGGGTCCATGACACCATGCGGTAGAGATGCTTGAAGGTCCTCCTCTTTGACGAGATAGAAGGATCCGAAAGGGGGCTCGCTCGCTTTTGCGTTTGAATCGGCCTGAAAAACTGCTTGCTTGGGACTTGCTGATCGCTCGACTGACGATCCGGCCAAAGGCAAAGAGTCGAGGAACTCATCTCGCCAGGTATCTGCCTTCTGATCTTCGTTTAGCAGTGGAGTACGCTCTCGCCTTGCTGGAAGGACCCGGATCGCCTTGCCGTTCTCTTCGGGAAGAGGGATCGCCCAGATCTCGGCATTCTTCGAGATGACCGGCAGCTCATGCTTCGGTGTTGTTGGCAGCGCAAGAAGATCCTTCAATGTTATCAGGCCCATACGCTCCACCGTAGTTGCATCCGGGGGAGTGACATTGTCAGCGCGCAATCGTTCGGCCCACCAGTCGTTCACCAACCCTCTCTGGATCTGTTCTCGGGGCCGTGGTCCTTGAGACTGGGCTCGAATCTGGACCGGCTTCCTAGCCATCGATGATCCCATCCACTGACCCTCTTGTATCCCACCAGCAAGTCTCCTTGCCGAAAAGCTATCGGTCACGGAATCGGTAACCTCCAGCCATTCGTTGTTAACGAGATTATTTTCAGCAAGAGTCGCGTTCTCGCGCCTCAGCCGTGGGCGACCTCGTGGCTGGTCCTCCTTTATTGCCTGTTGCGCGGGCGGTGGTGCAATCTCTACGTCGTCGATCTCTATTTCCATCTCTGCTATCTTGGCCTTGATGAATGCTGATGTGGTAGACCAGCTACCGGCCATTTCTTTATCTTGTACAGATCTCGACAGGATAGACAGGGATATCCCTATCGTCAGCCAAGACTCGATGTGCAAGAGTGAAAGTGAGTGCAAAAGGGAAAGTTGTTTGGAATGAAGCGGGAAGTGACAGATGCAGGATTGAAGATGTGAAGAATAACGATCGCATCTCTATTACTCAGGCGACAAGGGACTGCTATATAGGATATTTTAAGGTGACAGGGGTTGTCATGAGTATGGGTAAGTGTAATTGGGTAGATTGAGTGAAGGACAAAGAGGGAGAACAATGCGATTGGCATATGGGACAAAGAGAACTGAGGAGAGGTGACGATAGGAATAAAGACGTTGTTCGCCGAGAGGATCAATGAGATTGTGCGAAAGAGATGCATTGTTCGCGACGTCAGAGGGAAAAGCTCTCGAACGGTAGGTTTGTAGCTGACGCTGCTGGTTGAAAACTTTTTAACTTCATCCACCAAAGATGTGCGAGTTCTTTCAACAACCCAGTAGAGAACTTTATCAGCATCTTTGGAGAGTTTCTCAACTGTCTTCTTCCGAATCAGAAAGCTGAGCTTAGAGTGTTGCAACTGTAGGCGGCAGGCAATGGAGCCCTGCATAATCAGATACTATTCGGCAACATGTATTGCGACCCACTTGTCTTACTTACATAACTACCGTTTCTAGAGCAGACGATTCTCCGACGCGACGTCTGGCTTTATAATCCTATTTTATGCCCTCAGTAATCCTGTTTCTTCGGAATCGTAAGAAGATACTATGATAGCATACTTTGGTCGTCGCTGGTTCTTAATTCTCGAAATGCTCATGTGTACGAGGGATATATAACAGATTGAATAAGGAACCTTGTGAAGTGTAACAGACGAAGAAATAGCAATTGATACTTGATGCTCGGTGGTGCGATGAGATCAAGCTTCAAGGGTAGGTCCAGAGTAATGTGGCAACAAGCTAAAGCCAGAGAGTCCGAGACCTCTCATTCATCCTCCGAGCTCTTGTAGCGACAGACGACCTCTACTGTGCCATGTCGGGCTATATATGCCTTCTCATTCAACTCCCTCTGATCCTCCTAGGCGAAGTCGACGGCGTGGATCTTTTCAATAACAAGAAGAACGAAGAAGCCACGCATGAAGTAGCAGGTTATTTTTCGCCTGGCGCTGGCAACGAAAGTTTGAAAGGGGGTTCGGTTCAGGGTATTATTTTGTGAGAAGGGTGAAGCTCGAAAGGAAGGTGGATCGTGGGATGGAGGGCCGATGGGAGGGGTAGGCTGGGTGGGGATTAAGGGTTGGGGATGGGATGGCCTGGGAATGGGGATTTCGTTGGCTTTGGATGGGGAAGGGGGGTGAGGGGGGTGATGCTGGGGGTTGGAAAGGGTTTGAGCACGGTGTGTAGATCGTTGAAAGTTGTACGGCGTTGGAAGTGTGGAGTCCGAGGTCGATTTATTAGATGGGGCTCTGTATGCTTAGATTATTGGTACATACTATTCTACTGTAGGAAATATTATAGCTCGCCCCTCGGCATGTAGGACCGTTATGTCAATCTACTCCTTCCCAAATATCGTATGGCAGCACAACCTTATTTCTCTTCCTTTCCGGCGCTAGCCTGCTCATCGGTCTCCTCATTCCCAGCCCCAGCGTGCTCATTGCCCTCCTCCTTCCCCGCCCCACCCTCCCCAACATCCTTTCCCTCCTCCTCCACAGCCCTACCCCCCGTAAAGAATTCGATATCATCACTATAAGCCACCGAGACCGGGCTATCTCGCCCATCCCTCAACACCACCTGATCCCCCAACCCATACGTCGGCAGCGGCAGTCCGTGATCCCTCGTCCCCTCAATCACATTCACACACCCGCACAGCTCATCCAGCATCCACTCCAATTCATCTTCATTATCATACTCAACAAACGGCTGGTGACCAGGATACAGCCGCTTCCGGATCCCGAGAAAATGCTCTTCGGAAAGTCCGGCCGTGTCCTTCATTTCTTCCCAGTCGGTGGGGTTGCGGACGTCGTAGTCGTAGAGTATGATGCTGAACATGTCGTTTATCATTTCTGGGAGGTCGCGCTGGATGTCGTGCTCCTGGGGGCCGGCTTGGGGGTAGAGGGGGATGGGGTGCGGGAGGGAAGAGAGGAGGTTGGAGAGGACGCGAAGGTCGTGAGGGAAGGTGGTGCGCTGGCGGTGGATATTGGCGTCGGAGAAGGGGGGTGGGTTGGTGGGGGTGGTGGACATTGTGCGGTGGTGTTTTTGGAGATGCTGCTAGTGCGATGTGTTGGGTGGTCGGTGTGCCTGTGTCGGAATTTTAAATCTTGGTGGAAGTGTGTGTGGTTGATGTTGGGTTGGTGCGTAGGGAGGGCTTGGAGCAGAGGGAGAGTGCTGGGTATTTATACATTTTTTTTGACGGGTCGCTGACTCTCCGACATGGGGAAGCGAGTGGCAAGGTGCTTGAGTCCCCCCCGGGGAGGACTCAGTCAACCTATCGTGACTGGGGAAGATTATGTAAGAGCGGCATTCTGGCTCACCATTCTATGCTGTGAATCACTATGTCTTCGATTGAGGTAATCCTCGAAGGAATTTTGGTTGTGAAATGTTCCGACTCGTTGCGGATGCTAGTGAAGAAAGAACATGAATCTTCCCTTCACACCGATATGGTCAACAAACATGGCCTTGCGCTAAATTTGGTGCAGAATTAGAGGATATGATGCCATCGAGCATCAAGATCTGTCGTCGACTCATGTTTGCCCGTAGGTTGATCTGCAACATGTTGGTGGGTGATTTATCGGCTCTTCTGCGTCTAGACTGCTAGTGACTTTCGAAAGCTTCGTGACGAGGAAAACCTAGACATATGCTATCCGTGATAATGCTTTTTTCATGACTATCGAAATATTGCCAAGGGAAAGATCCAAAGATATGCTTTTACTGGCTTAAAACTCGAGCAGTTCGACGCACCGATATTTTCTGATGCTTTTCGTCGAGCCGATATTCTCCTTGTGATGGATCTGGTCTGATGATGGTGAATTTGAGGCCCGTGAACAGGCTCTTCGTATCGCGGCCGGTCCAACGGCCATCATGTACGACATCTCGGGTTCCGACTCAGGCCGGCTATTCCAAAGGCTGCTCCCTGCCCTCACTCCTACTCTATGTAGTGTATCAGATGTGAGGTCGTGCGAATGAAACCACTCCGGGACCTGGTGTGGCTCCACGCATGACTGGACCGCTTCACAGGGTTTGAAGATTATCCCCTCCGCGAGGAGCAGATCTTCCTGGCACAGTTGGCGAAATGTTCTTGAGGGCTTCGTACAGCTCTCTCTTGTGGCCATATCGCTAGTGTGCTTGAAGATTTGGCTGTATATCTCAACTGGCAACCGTCCTTCGCGAGCTCTGTTGTAGGGCATCCGGCGGCGGGCAGCGGCATCGAAAAGGTGCATGAGAGCGTAAAGGGTTGAGATTGGGTTGCCTTTGACGCCACGTTGCGAGAGATAGAGAGCCGGATCGTCCTCTTCCTCCCCCTCTTGATTATCATCTGTGTCCTCGAAATTCATTTCTAGAATCTTATTTGTGCGCTTCTCTCGTAACGCCTCCCATCGTTGGTTTCCCCTTCTTAGTCTGAACTGTCTGTTATTTTCAAGAGTCTTCTCGTCGATACATGCAAGCTTTTCAAGATATGTGCTCGCGTAGCGGTCTCTAGCATCTAAGCTGAGATGATTCTCAATACCAAAGAGAGGCATCAGTGCAGTATGCTAAACCTCCCTGTTGGGGATAATGTGGATCAGAACGACATGCTCGATAGACATCAAGACGGCATCGACCACATCCTCAGGGTATTGTTGTTGGCAGTATTTGGCTACACGCGACACCTCGTCCAAAACAGCTTGAGCCCGGAACAACTGCGTCGTAAGGAAGACAAGGACGCCTTCCAGCCAATATATCACCTCTTTCGGCGATGAGCCAGGAGGCACCTGGACTATCAAAATTCTAGATGGTTGAATCAGAGCTTTCGACAGTGCTGTCATAACGGGAAGGCATGAAAGCCTGTCATCAACTAGTGGGAAAGCAAAAGCAATGACGCCACAGGCTCATCTCTACGACTCTTCTAGGTCTATTCGGAAGAGAGTGGTTTGGTCCCAGCTCGCATCGCTATACCTTGTGGCTTCCAATGCGCAAGCAATATTTCTAACCAGAAGCAAGCTCTATACGAGCCTGTCGCATAACTACTCATCTCGACCGGAGAATCGATTTGTTATCAAAGGAAATAATTTAGGTGATGATAACGGGCTCGGCTAAACCATGGAAGCTCGGCGCCGGTAGAAGCTCGGCTCAGCCCTACCCGCTTCGCTAGTAGCTCCTTCTGCTTTATCCCAGCACTGTTCTTGAACATTGGCGGACCGATATCTTCACGGTTCTAACGTGAAATTCAAGCATGCGCCTTGCAAAGGGACGAAAGCAGCGTCATCGCATCCTGTATCTCCAGTCTAGATCACCTATTTCAAGCGGAGAAACCACCCTTCAATCACGTTCTATGTGGCAAGACACTGGCACGTCAGACTGATAGTCAGCCAAGGTTCTATATTCTGGTGTAGCAAGCCTTGCCATAATACTTAAGGTTTTTTAGTTCAGATATGTTCAGTATAATCGGGACCATGACTCGAGTATCAAATTGTCACTATGCTCAAGACTAACAGATTGAGTGAGAACGCAAAGTCACGGAGCACTGTCCGAGACATGCGGAGTCGTTCTTCTTTTAGATCTCTCAGATCTCGATTCATTATGATGCGTCGGCACCATCTCTCATCTCAGGTACATATATCCTCGCTATTCCCTCATTCCCTAGCTATTTTAATACACCAACCAGTCACTAATTCCCTGGGCTTATCGCTTTCTGCTACAATCAACGACCACACAAACTCCGCTTCGTGGACAAGCGCTTCTCCCCACCTCCACCTTCTGAGCTTTCCGTTGCTCTTCCTGCCCCATGTCCTCGCTACCCAGAAATGGGCTGGCGCTGCTGTAAATGCACTATATGGAATCTTTCGAAATATGGGAGATGTCGCAATAGTCTGTGCACACACTGGATATGTGGTAGGTGTGGGACAAACATGCCATAATTCTACCTGGCGGCGAAGACGAGAAGTATCGCAGGGTGTTCACGCTATGATTCCTTGGGTGACTGTGCGGGCGGATCTGGATCTTCGATCGCGGCTCGCAGGTAAGGGGAACTTGTTGGGCCATGTAGAGGTATTTGAGTGGGGTTGCTGGCTGGAAGGGCGCAGCGTGCACTGTTAAGGAACGTGTTGGCTGGGAGTGGCATAGGGGGGGCTGGAGAGCTGAGGGAGAGTTCTGGGGCTGGATTTTTGGTTTGATGGTGCTAGCGAGACTGGTACGGCGAGTATGTTTGAGTTTCAACACAGTTTGGGAGATGTGGGTCCCAGAGTCTTTCGGGAGAGCTCAGGCTTCGAGTACATGTTGTGCTTCTTGGAGTCCTACGCTTCCCATTATAACGTAGCTTGCTGGTACATGCTTGAACTTTTGGTATTAAAATCTGCACCACCAGAGCATGATTGAAGAATGCTCAGGGTCTCCGCTTACAGCACCGCTCGAGAATTTCGGAAGCTGCCTCAGTATCACCAAGGACGAACGAGTTACAACGCCGTCGATGTATAATAAAACACCCAGAACCCTAGAGCGCACAAGCAGCTTGGTCAAGTATCAGCAGAAGTTTTGAATAAGCTGCAGCATAATAGATCGGAAATGGACAAAATGTGTAAGTTTTTATCCCAATGTTTTATTACAACTCGTTACCTAGATGGATGATGCGAACCTACAAAGCGCACAGCCTATCGCTGTCTTCGAGGCTAGCCATCTCCCCAAACTCCTTGTTCATCCCGAAACCTACGAAGTTCGTCTTTCTTCTCGTCTGCCAGATCCTGAAGATCAGAATAGCAGTTCGCGACAAAATCATCCATCTTGGCAATCTCGTGTGCATGCCTTCGGATCTCGGCCCTCTTCTCTTCTTCGTTCTTGCATTCAGCTAGCTTGGAACCATGAAGATCGTTAGTCTGCTGCAGTGCCTCCACAGCTCTTTCAGCGTTATCGCGCAGCAACCCCATCTCCTCTTCGAACTGTTCGCAGATGAAGGTCTCTTCGACTCGATAGCAATCGACGCACAGCGAGGGATGCGAGATGGTCAGGGTCTTATCTGTGAACCGTTGAGCATTGCAGCCATGAGTTGAATTGTACCCCTTATCGCATGGATAGAGGTCCGTCGAATGTCTTGCATGATGACAGCGGGAGTGGACGCGAGTGACGGCGTGACACATACCTGCTGATTGAAAAAGAGTGGACCTGCCTGCCTTCGAAGCAATTTGGGGTTCCTACTTCGACAAATGGTAATATGTGACTTGCAGGTGCAACAGTCAGTTGAGCGACAGCACATGTTCGACATCAACGAGGCTGGACTCGAATTATAGCTGGCGAACAATTTCTTGAAGTGCATTGTGAGCACAAAGCCATTGTACCGATGGTCCAAAAGGACAGGTTATTCCATCTGCGAAAACAACGATCTCTTGTTCCATCGAACAAAGACACAACGACATGGCCTATTAGGACACGCGAGGCTCAATATAGCTAGTGCGAGATCTCGACGCCTGCAAGTTCACTCTTCCCTATGCTTTTGTAGGTTGGTTCGAAGAACGTGCCAACGTAATCTAGAAACTGTTCATAAAATCTTTTGTCCAAAATCGAGCTTTCCTGATAGATATGCAAGGCCGCAAGATGAACGAGTCGGTCAAGCGGGACATTGTGCGAATAAGAGACTTTTACTTAGAAGCTTTCACACAGGATGCATGAAATGTCCGGATGCTTTTTCTTATCCTACAAGAGTGTATTGCGTCTACTATCTGTAAGAACATCAAGCGCATAGCCAACAACTGTTACTTGTACGAGACATGAAAGACCCGTCGATAAATTCATCACTAGTCGATTCCCAGTGTCGACGGCGACTTCACTCCGCGTAAGTCGTAGTCTTCTGGGGGCCCACGATGCCTGTTACCCGGTGGCACAATTGATTCTTTCCGGGAGGCGCAATTGTGAGAGTAAATGGCAAGGATCCAGGGTAGAGTCCCTCACCACTAGACAATGCGATCTCAATTCTAGCTGCGCATCAAGTCCCTTTGTGCACAATCCTCTACCGAATCCAACGGTTTTGCACTGAAATGGTGGTATGTAGTTGAACCAAGCTCAATGGCGCGGAAAAGCTCCCGCTTGGCGTCCGCCACAAGCGTTGGCACTAAAGTAGTCTGAAAAAAACTCAAACTTTACTATCCTTCCTTTCTTATAATTGCTTCCTGAGCACCGCAGGCCGCAGGCCGCAGGTCCGAAAGTCTGCTTCACACTTCAGTTCTCGCGAAGCCACTATGCAGCGAAAATCTGTATTGAGGACTTGCAAGTTTTGCCATTGCACCCAAAGGAGCGAGGACTATCTTATTCGAACAACACGATGCTGCTTCCACGCTAGAGACATCGTTATAACCCATTAGAGGCAACCTAGATTGTCAAGAAGATAGTGTGGGTGAGGACACAGTCTAATGGGAGAGGCAATACTTTGACTAGGGTTGTCGTGGGGTTTGAACGGTGTCATCTGCTGTTCCAACCATTCGATCTTTCGATCCGGCATTCGGACTGTTTTAAATCGCAGTTGATGTCACTCTGCAGACACCAATCGCAGGTTTGGAACCGAGAAGCAGGCACAAGCTCCCTAACCCTGCCAGCGACACACCACAGATCCCTCCTCTAAGCAGTGGTCCTACGCCAGAGGACTTTCATGCCGTTGGTAAGTCCATGATATCGTTGGGCTTGTTCTAGCATGCGCCTCTCTCTCACATGCACCTTCAATGCAACTACGAGAAGGACCAATCGTTGCGGCCTAGGACTGCATATTGGCAGTTGTCGCCCTCCAACACAGCCTCGTGATGTATGACGTGTCTTCAGATCGAGCCGTCTGCCGTGTAACTCATCCTATGGGTTTGGCCCAACTTTCCCCAAGTCTTGTTGAGTGGCTGCTTGACAAACTGATGGAAGTACAAAGAAGGATCCCCTGTAGAGGCCTGCATGACAGGGGGGCTTGCGCCGGGGACGAGGGAGATTAAGGGGGCAGTGCTTGGCCGTCTGCCATTCTATTTAGTATGGTGATCGCCCACTGCACTTCCCTCCTCATTGCATTCGTCTCTTCTAAACCCGTTCTCTCATTCCTTTTGCTTCTGTCGCCTAGATAGGAGGGAGTTAGCTGGCTTCGGAGCAGTCCTGGTGACTCTTCTGGTGGCTTTATGCCACCGGCGGCCTCTTCCCCATGCCTAATACGCGGTGGCGAGGTGCTACGAGGTGGCCGGTGGCCCAAGCACCTCTTGCATACACAGAAATAGCTTGTTTTCGCCTGTTTGAGTCCCGAAAGCAGTAGCCGCAGTAACAGGCGAGAACAAATACTCGACCTTTTAACGGTCCTAGAAAGGGACTACCGAGCCCCTACCTCCGGTGGCGGGATGATAGCTTTGCATTAATTTTGTTTCTTAAAACATCGGCTTCGCAACGGAGTCGGCCTCGTGTGCTAATAGGACAACGACGAACTCCGCAAGTCACCCTGCCCTGACGGGTTGCCGCATCGGGAATGCTCACGTCGCGCAGGTGGCTGATCCTACACAACGTTTCATTGGACTACCCAAGTGCCCGCTAAGGAGAACTGATGGCACCATGCAGTCAATCTAGCCAGTGAGAATTCTTCCAGGTTCTTTACGTGTAGCGTCTGATGGCGTGGACGAGGATTGTTGATTGCGATCGGCATTAGTCAACGGCAAGCGACATGAACGCTGCACATAAAGCTAGCATTGCGTCGAATATGCTCTACCCATACAGACTCGACATTAATTGGGAGTTTCCCAACCTCGGGTGGTTATCCAGGCATCCGCTATCTCGAGTCGTAAGAAAGCCAGAGTACTTATACCGGAGATCTGGAACCTGTTGGTGTAAGTCCTGTTGCAAAAAGCTTGGACCCTAATCCAGTATGGTTGAGCCACTTGCGCTGATAGGTCTCCTGAGCAATCTTATTGACTTCACTAACACCGGGCTTTCGGTCCTGCGATTGACCTATAATTTGTACAAATCAATTGATGGTGCGCCAAAGGAGCTGAAGAAGTTAGAAGCAATCGCGACCAGTATCCAGTCTACAGCCAGGGCGTTGGATTCAAACCTCGAAGAAGGTCCCGCGACTGGGCTGGACACTTCGGCCCTGTCCGATCAGGCGAAAAGGTCGAACGACGCAGCCCTTGAGGTTTTGTCCCTTGTGTCTGATCTCAGTTTACGACCGAATCCATCACTCTGGCAAGCCTTCAAATGTGGATGTCGGACTTACTATCACTTGTCAGAGATCAAGGAACTTCAAGAGAATGTGAACGATATTGGACAACAGACGAGAACATATTTGCTGGGCCTCATCGAGTAGTCATTCCATGGTGACTTGCTCCGAGCCATACTGACAACACTTGTAGCAAGAAAGACTCTGAAATATTGGAGTCCTTGACATCGTTCCGTAGACAGAGCAGCCACCAGCTGCAAATTGTCGAAGATAGGCTGCAAGAAGTCATGGATAAAGCTGGCATAGCTGTGAGCGTGGCGGAGAGCTGCCGTTCGGTGGCCGCAAAGCTCTTGTTCTTTGCAGAAGAAAGTGAACGTGCGAGGGCGGAACGCAACGCCCTTTCTGTCCTCCGTTTCCAGTCAATGCGAGCTCGAGAATCCGATATAGTACAGGCTTACGAGGAAACATATGAATGGATGTTTAGCGCTGACTGTAAGTGGAATTTTTCGGAATGGCTGCGCACTGGGGATGGAATTTTCTGGATCGCTGGAAGAGCAGGATCGGGCAAGTCGACCTTGATGAAATTTCTTTACTACCACCACCGCACAAAGGAGGGGCTCAGGTCCTGGTCCGCGCCTCGGGAGCTCGTCTTCGCAAGCCATTTCTTCTGGGGATCTGATGGGGATCGAATGAAGAAATCGCTGCAGGGCCTACTACAACACCTATTGCTCCAAATTTTGGAGCAACTTCCACGCCTGATACCAATTGCCTGCTCCTGTCGCTCAAGACCCATCGATAATATGGCGAGCCTGGATCCGTGGACCGTCGAAGAGCTTGAAAGGGCCTTGAGTCATTTGATTAGATCAGAGGAAATCCGAGCACGTTTCTGTTTCTTCATAGATGGTCTTGACGAACAGGCACACGACGCCGGGAACACAATCAATATATTGAAAGATATAGTGTCGACGTCCTCTGCCAAGCTTTGCGTTTCAAGTCGCCCATGGAACACGTTCGAAACTCATTTTGGTCGGGACCTGAGTCGCAGACTGGACCTGCATGATCTCACGGAGGGCGACATCCGCCATTTTGTCGAAGGCAGGCTTGCCAAGCGTGCTACATCTTCTCGAGTGAAAGAGCTCGATGCGAGGTACAAAGCGCTTGTCAACAACATCGTGGACAGAGCACAGGGTGTCTTCCTCTGGGTGCATCTTGTTGTGGCCTCTCTTCTGCGCGGACTCGAGAACGGGGACTATATTAACGAACTGGAAGCAAGACTCGAAACCATTCCAGATGATCTGGATGATTATTTGACGCAGATGTTCGACAGAATTGAATGCGAAAAGCGATTGGAGGGCGCGCAGATTCTTCTGATGCTCTGCGAACCGGCGATTGGTAGCCTGCCATTGTTCACAATTACAGCTTTTGAGGGTAGCTGGTGTGACACAACGAAGGCATTACATGCCGATTTTAAAATCATCAGGGAAGGGAAGATCATCGAAAACAAGGCCCTTTTGGCTGCACGATTGGACGCTCGGTGCAGCGACCTTGTGGCCGTGAGCGAAACCGAGCTACCGATCTGGGAGGTCCGATGTGATCGAAAATATGTGGTCAAGCTCCTGCATAAGTCTGTGTTTGATTTTTTAAAGACCGGCAAAGCTCGCAAAACGCTTGACCGATGGGCTCCGAGATTCAATCCTCACATAGCGCTGTGCGGAAGACTACTACTCCATATCAAGAGTCTGTCGCCTATTACCCGCAAACGTCCGGACAAGGTCTGCCTTCAAAGCTACCTATGGGCCACGAGATTGTTCTTCAGATGCCAGCGACAGGCCGAGCAGAGCACGAAGACAGCTGAAATAGCTCTAATCGAGGAGTTAGGTCGTATATTGGCTAATCTCATATTCTACAAGGCACCACAGGACAGCTCGTGGGTCGCTTTGAACTTACTCACTTATGCCAAGAAGGACGGGCTCCTGGCCTTTGCTGTCGCACAACGCCTCACTCTTTATGTTGATGCAAAACTAGCAAAGCGGTCCTGGAAGACGCGGACAGACATTGAACGGCCACTACTTGACTATGCGCTACGTGGTTCTCGACGTCTGTCGGAGTATTGGCACGATGGGTGGATGACCGACGAAGAGCTTAACGAAACCCATTATAAAGACGCAGACATGGTGGAGATCCTCCTTCGAGCAGGCGCAGATCCGAACGAGCGCGTGGGTGACGATCCTAATACGACTGTCTGGAGTCGCTTTCTGGAGCAACTTCTGTATATGGGCTCTATACCCATTGCCAACGAACCACGAGAGACCACCTTCAGGCAGGCTCAGCTAATGCTTCAGTATGGTGCTGATCTCTCATTGAAAATCGTCGATTTCCGCCCTTGGCCTGTGGACCAAGAATTCGGTGTTCTCGGGATAGTGGAAGATGTCTTCTTGAAGGAGGAACAAGTCATCGAGCTCAAGGATCTCATGGCACGCAAGCACCCCGCCAAAGAAGCCACACGACGCATATCCACCTAGACCGGCTCATGAGAGACTTGCAAATGTCGTCCCTACAGCATCTACTCCCGCGCGTATATGTGGGCTCATTGGGCTCACTGGGCTCAGATGGCCTCATAATCTTTGCATCTTGTCAAGCTAACCATCTGCTTTACTGTTAAATCACTGCGACTTATTCACCGCCAGTTCGATCGGATACAACCACTTTCTCTATCATTACGCTATCTTGTCTATTCAGTAAGCTCTGATGTCTCACACGTCGTCCGCTAAGCTCGAGTCTGAGGAAGGGAGATTTTTAAGATAGGAAGTATCAAGGTACCCTGCAGATTGCTTCACGGCCATGGTTCAATGCTGATGACCATCTTTTCCTCGCTTCACTACTAATAAATTCGTGAACCACCGACTGGTCTGTCGCTGGCAAAGGCATGGTAGCTACTTGCAAGAGTATCTGAGCTATCCCATCCTGTGACCACATAATCTGATTCGCACGCACCTCGAACCTTTCTGGCAGTCTCGCACGCTCGCACTACATTCCTCAGCCGCAGAGACCCCTGCCATGGTCACTCAACAAGTGTGCCCTCCTCATCCAGCCTCCGCTTCTCACGCCTCTCCTGCCTCCTCGCCTCCTTCTCCGCCTCAAGCCTCTCCAACTCCTTCTCCAACGCCCTCATCTCCTTCCTCTTCGCCATCTCCAATTGGCTCTTTCTTCCCCACCTATCTTTTCTACTACCAATCAGCTTCCGCACTCAATGAGAGATACTCCTCATTCAACCCCTCTCCAACACCTACGTACCGAATGATAGGCGCCTCCATATCCCGCTTCCACTTCTCCGCCCTCGCCACCTTCTCCTTCTCAACGCGTATCTTCCGCAACTCTCGCTGCCGCTCCCGACGTTCGCTCTGAATCTGCTCTTGTACCGTTTCCATCGAAGTCGCTATCGGCACGTCACCAGTCCTGCTTGCAGCGGGCATGGTGTCATTGGTGGCAGATGGACTGGTAGCAGCGATGCTGGAACTGGCAGTGGCCTGGCTGGTAGCTGCTTTGGCATTTGCAATGGCGTGCTTCGCCTGTAGCGGCGTCGCGATAGGATGCGAGACGGTGTCGTGGAGAGGAATGATCGTCAGTTTAGGACGCAGGCTTGTGGGGTTTGGGGGCTGGGAGGCCATCGTTCCTGAGGATCAGGATTCAGTTCCCAGGAGCTGGAGATGGCTTGTCGTTGTTTGTTGACCCAGCAGAGAGTAAAGGCCTTTGACCCAGTGTTGGAGGACAAGGGAGGTGGGAAGAGGAGAGAAAAGAAGAGGCAGGATATAGCGGTTCACGTGTCGTCGTTTGTGACACGCGTTGTTGTCTGTGATACGCTAACTAGATGGGACAAGTGACTCTGTAGCTTCTGTGCGTGAAGGTGATCAACACTTCGGGGAGTCAGAATCATGGGTTTTGACATTTATGAGAGGAATAGAGATGTTACGCATTCTTTGTGGTAGGCCTTGTCGAACTGCTTTGTTTAGAGTCTCTATGGCACCTCATGCATCTGTTCCGTTTGAGACATTCATCTGTCCAGCAAATGCCGAAACATGTACGGTAACTTTATTCTTGTTCCACAAACCAGTTTTCTCTACATGTCTCTAAGCCTCTTATCCATTATTCCCTGCAATAGAAACCCCCCTCCAATATCCCACTCAGCCATCTTCTTTCCATCACCACACAACCTCCCAAACCCCAATCCACGCACACTCCAACCCCATCGCCCTGCACCAGCCCAAAAAAAACACAAACCCACCCAATACCAACTGACAAAGCCCTACAGCCCATCCTCAAATCCCACCATCAATCAACCCCAGTGAAAACCCCAACTGTAGATCCATCAATCAACACATAACACGCCCCACGGAAGGACGTGCAAACGAAAGCACAGATCAACGCAAGAGCGGAAAGACGTTGGGCTGAGCGACCAGTGGTGGGTGCTAAAGGGTAGGAGGGGTTAGGGAAGACTGGTGATACTATTTGCGGACGGTAAATTTGTTGGGTTTCGCGTAAGGTTTTGTGGGGCGTCTTCTACATTATCGAATACTATTGGGTTCGGGCTCGTGTCCCGGCTGACCTTGGAGAGATCGCTATACCACTACCTCTAAAGAACTCAGCTTTCTGATAGCTGTATGTCACGGCGTAGGCTTGCTTGGAGTCGCTTGAGTGTGAAATAGGCAGATGATAAGATTCGTGATCAGAGCGCGATCCCCTTGGCACTCACCACTGGTCCATCGGCCCAACGTCTTTACGTGCTTACGTTGATCTGCGTTCCTAGTTGCGCATGCGCAAAAGGCTGTCAATACCGATAGAATATAATCAATTCTCGTGGGTATGCAGACTGGAAACACAACTCTCGCCCAACCCTACGGAGAATCGAAGCATAGACCTCGGGCGTCTGCATAGAGAGGTAGTAGGAGATTGCTACACTGGTGGCTACGAGAGACCTGGATCTTGCTGGTAGTAATATAAAAGCGTAGAGTTGCCTGAAGCCGCTTGGTGTTTAGCTTGGAGACATGATAAGAGTTTGGTGATAAGGGGCGAAATTGAGAGAAGGAATGGGTCTGTATATTGCAGCTTTAGCGACTATTCGGTTTTCCATCGGCTAATTTTTTCGGGCTGTAAGGAGAAGGGGGTAGGGGATGCTGTATGGCCAATATCAATTAGGG